>BNJV01000525.1_pt1 | contig 68527 bp, 129 predicted proteins | sample 8540591 | NCBI WGS metagenome assembly BNJV01 (sample SAMD00202457, study PRJDB9452) | human saliva metagenome | host: Homo sapiens
AGTCGGATCCAAAAGCGCTACAGAGTCAATCAAAATCAAGCAGTGACGATTCGTAATGATATGAGCTATTCTGAAAAACAAGGGCCTTTTAGAAAAAGCACACACATCAAGTGGACGTGCTCTAGTGTAGGTTTTCAATACTTTGTCAAACATCCTTTCCTTTGATCGTCTCGCTGAAAATGAACTCTATGAAGTGATAAAGGCATTTGATCGTGAATTCTTCAAGTTAGAGGATGTTCTTCAACAGGCAGCAGATGTTCTTTCAATGTTGAGTGGATGTACAGTGGTAGCACTTGATGTAGAGCCAAGTCAACAACGCTTGACTGCTTTTGACATCGTGATTCTCAGCCAACATACAGCTTTTAGCAGTTTTCACTTTAGATGAGTCCAATACGATTACCAGCCAGTTCATGATTCCTCGTAATTTTCTAAGAGGTGATTTGGTTCAGCTGAAAGAATTGATTCAAGATCGTTTTTAGGGCAAACAGTTCTGGATATTCACTATAAAATCCGAACAGAGATTCCTCAGATTATCCAGCGTTATTTTTACAACGACCGACAATGTTCTGGATCTTTTCGAGCATATCTTTGATGATATTTTCAAGGAAAATGTGATTCTGTCTGGGAAGTTAGCTCTTGGAATTTTTGCAAACCTGACGAGCTTATCAGTTTTTGATGACCTGCAGAAAGTAGCATTTGAAATTGGCGACAGTTTGGCCGAAGATCAGATGCAGCGTGCCGTGTAGCAGACAGTAGAGAAAGCTGTTTGGCTGATTTTGACACTAATTTCCAGCAAATTCCTGATTCCTTATCGAGGCTTCGGAGTTCTGGCAGTTGTCTGGTCCGGTCAATCTTGGATCACCAACGGCTGGTCAGCCAGATGAATGTTGTCAACCGTGTGCTGACCATGAAATTGACTGATTTTTATCGATATCTGAGTAGTAATCACTATGAAGTCCATTAATTATAGTATAAATATTCCTAAAAAGGAGTGGGGTGCCTTGTGGCAAAACATAAACAAGAAGAACATTCAGAAGATGTAGAAGTAAAAGAGAAGCTGTAGAAACAGCTGAACGTTGAATCAGTAAGTCCTGAAAAAACAGAATTAGAACTAGCTAATGAGCGTGCAGAAGATTTTGAAAACAAATATCTCCCGTGCTCACGCTGAAATGCAAAATATTCAGCGCCGCGCTAATGAAGAACGCCAGCAGCTGCAAAGATACCGCAGTCAGATCTGGCAAAAGCTATCTTGCCTTCGTTGGATCAATTTAGAGCGAGCCCTGGCTGTCGAAGGTCTGACTGATGATGTCGTATGACTGGAAATGGTGCAGGAAAGCTTGATTCATGCTCTCAAAGAAGAGGGTATCGAAGAAATTCTAGCGACGGAGCGTTTGATCATAACTATCACATGGCCATTCAAACAGTTCCAGCTGATGATGAGCACCCTGCCGACACTATTGCGTGCAGGTCTTCCAAAAAGGCTACAAACCCACGATCGTATTCTTCGACCAGCAATGGTGGCTGTTTTACAACTGAGTGGTAAGTTTGACATCTTTTGTTTTCGTCCGAAACATGACAAACTATGAGGAAGTAGAGAGCATGTCGGAGGCTGCAGGAAAGATATTTCCCGCCGTGGTGAAAGTTTCAGCAGCTTGTGCCACTGAAACAGGGGATTTTGGAGACAATAGGCTCAAAAATAAGTGATGATCCGTGAGGAGTTTGCTCACGTCCGCACTTAAGGGACATATCAAGAAAATAGAAAATTAATTAACAAGGAGAAAAACACATGTCTAAAATTATTGGTGATGATGACTTAGGTAACAACAAACTCAGCAGTTTGCAGTTCTTGAAGGAACTGAGAGCAAAATCATTGCAAACCCAGAGAGGAAATCGTGCAACACCATCTGTGGTGTCATCTCAAAATGGTGAAATCATCGTTGGTGATGCGGCAAGGCGTCAAGCAGTGACAAACCCAGATACAATCATTTTTCCATCAAATCAAAAATGGGAACTATCTGAAAAAGTAGCTGCCAATGGCAAAGAATACACTCCGCAAGAAATCTCAGCTATGATTCTGCAACACTGAAAGGCAGAAGAAGTACCTTTGGTGAAAAAGTCAGCAAAAGCGAGTTATCACAGATAGCCGGCTTACTTAACGATGCACAACGTCAAGCGACTAAAGACGCTGGTGAAAAATCGCTGGTCTTGAAGTAGAACGTATCGTCAACGAACCAACTGCAGCAGCCTTGCTTATGGTCTTGACAAACAAGATAAAGAAGAAAAAGATCTTGGTCTTGACTTGGGTGGTGGTACCTTTGACGTTTCAATCCTTTGAGTTGGGTGATGGTGTCTTTTGATGTAGTGGCAACTGCTGGTGACAACAAACCTGGTGGTGACGACTTTGACCAAAAAGATTATCGACCACATGGTAGCTGAGTTCAAGAAAGAGAACGGCATCAACTTGTCAAATGATAAGATGGCTGTCAACGTTTGAATGCAGCTGAAAAAGGCTAAGAAAGACCCTTTTCAGGTGTGACTTACGCAAATCAGCTTGCCGTTCATCACAGCTGGCGACGCTGACCTCCACTTGGAAATGACTCTGACTCGTGCAAAATTTGATGATTTAACCGTGACCTTGTAGACCGTACAAAAGAACCAGTTCGCCGTGCTCTTTCTGACGCAGGTTTGAGCTTGTCAGAAATTGACGAGCTATCTTGGTTGGTGGGTCAACCGTATCCCAGCTGTTGTAGAAGCTGTTAAGGCTGAAAACTGGTAAAGAACCAAACAAATCAGTAAACCCTGACGAAGTAGTTGCTATGGGTGCTCATCCGGTTGTGGTGTCATTACTGGTGATGTCAAAGACGTTGTCCTGTTGACGTAACACCATTGTCACTTGGTATCGAAACAATGGGTGGTGTCTTCACGAAACTGATTGACCGCAACACAACGATTCCGACTTCTAAATCACAAGTCTTCAACTGCAGCGGACAACCAACCAGCCGTTGATATCCATGTTCTTCAAGGTGAACGCCCAATGGCAGCGGATAACAGACTCTGGGACGTTTCCAATTGACAGATATCCCAGCTGCCCTCGTGGTATCCCACAAATCGAAGTAAACTTTCGACATCGACAAGAATGGTATCGTATCTGTTAGGCCAAAAGACCTGGAACTCAAAAAGAACAAACAATTGTTATCCAATCTAACTCAGGTTTGACAGACGAAGAAATTGACCGTATGATGAAGATGGAAGCAAACGCGAAGCAGATAAGAAACGTAAGGAAGAAGTTTGAACCTTTCGTAACGAAGTAGACCAAGCAATCTTTTGCGACTGACTATCAAGGAAACTGAAGGAAAAGGCTTCGATGCAGAACGTGATGCTGCTCAAGCTCATGTGAGAACTTAAGAAAGCGCAAGAAGATAATAACTTGACGACATGAAAGGAAATTGGAAGCTTTAACGAGCTCAAGCGCTAGCAATGAAACTTTACGAACAAGCTGCTGCTGCTCAGCAAGCCCAAGCAGGAGCAGAAGGCGCAAATCAAGCAAACACAGGCGATAACAAAAGGTGATGATGTCGTAGACGGAGAGTTTATGGAAAAAGTAGATGTTGAGGCGTTAGGAAAACGAAAGAAAAATAGGAAGCCATCGCCTTGTGCGATGCACAAAAAGATAGCTTATCTTTTTCCGAAGTTTTTAGCCGAAACTCAATTCAGCCTAACTCGTTAAAAATGATTAATCACTAAAGTGATTACGTCACCCTACGGCAATCGCTATGGCGCTTTGCCTAAACGTCAGTACTACTTCGAAAACAAAGTGTAATCGACTTTGTTTTCGAAGGTCAATGATAAGAAGAAATCCAGAGGTTGCAGCCCAGCCTCTGTTTTTCGGTAAGAAAGAAATTGGAATGGAAACTTCCGGTTCTTTCTTATACTAAATTAGAAAGAACTGAACCCGACCTAAATTCTCAGAAAAAGAGAAATCAGCCTAGGAGCATCACTCCGTCGCCTGATTTCTATTTTTCAGTCGAATTTTACGGTCTTGTATCTCAAATGAACAATACAGAATATTATGACCGTCTAGGCGTCTCCAAGAATGCTTCTCAAGACGAGATCAAGAGAGCCTATCGGAAATTATCTAAAAAGTATCATCCAGACATCAATAAAGGAACCAGGTGCCGAAGAAAAATATAAAGAAGTCCAAGAGGCTTATGAAACCTTGAGCGATGAGCAAAAACGGGCAGCCTATGATCAATATGGCACTGCAGGTGCTAATGGCGGCTTCGGCGGTGGAACTGGCGGTTTCGGAGGCTTTTGATGGTTCTAGCTTTGGTGGTTTTGAAGATATTTTCTCTAGCTTCTTTGGCGGAGGTGGTTCAACTCGCAACCCGAATGCACCTCGTCAAGGGATGACCTTCAATATCGGGTCAACCTGAAGTTTGAAGGCTCATTTTTGGTACAGATAAAGAAATTCAATATCATCGTGAGGCAACTTGCCATACTTGTCATGGTTCGGGTGCGAAACCAGGAACTAGTCCAGTCACTTGTAGTCGCTGTCACGGAGCAGGAGGATTAATGTTGATACGCAAACCCCTCTTGGTATGATGCGTCGCCAAGCAACTTGTGATGTCTCGTCAGTGGGCGAGGGCAAGAAATTAAAGAACCTTGCCAAACCTGTCACGGAACAGGGCATGAAAAACAAGCTCATAGTGTCCATGTAAAAATTCCAGCAGGTGTTGAAACTGGTCAGCAGGTTCGTTCTGTCTGGTCAAGGTGAAGCAGGCTTTAATGGCGGTCCTTATGGTGACCTTTATGTCGTGGTCCAAGTTGAGCCGAGCGACAAAATTTGAGCGAGATGGCTCTACCATTTACTACAAGCTCAATCTCAACTTTGTCCAAGCAGCTCTTGGCGACAGTGTGGATATTCCAACTGTTCACGGAGATGTGCAATTAACCATTCCAGAAGGAACACAAACAGGCAAACGATTCCGTCTGCGTGGTAAGGGAGCACCGAGTCTGCGCGGTGGAGCATGGGTGACCAGTATGTAACTGATCAATGTTGTGACGCCGACTGGCCTCAACGATCGTCAAAAAGCAGCACTGAAAGAGTTTGCAGAAGCTGGTGATATTAAAGTCAATCCAAAGAAAAAGGGCTTCTTTGATAAAATGAAAGATGCTTTTTGAAGGAGAATGAAATAAACGGGGATCACACTGTTCCCCGTTTTACTGTTCTATATTTCTTGTAATGATGTAGTTGCACGCTGAATTTAATTCGTTTAAAATGTGCGGAATGAAATTTGGAAATACCTTTGTAATTTTCTAATTCTTGAATAGGAATCCAGTAAACTTGTTCATTCCCTATTTGGTTTTTGAATTGTTTCCTTTAGATTTCATAAGATAGTATAAGCAAATCTCATGACAATCTAATCCTGTTAAACACCACTTGAATTTGAAAAAGAAATTTTCGTGAAGGCAGACCAAGTGGTCAATTTCATATTGCTGTCCCAGTTTCTTCCATAACCTCTCGAAGAACAGCTCTTCAGTTGTTTTCGCCAAATTGAACAGCTCCACCAACGGAGTAATGATAGTCTTCAGTAGGACTACTCATGAAGCAAAATAGCTCCTCTTCAATAATGACAGCGGCTGCTCGATAGCGAAAGCGTTGATGCCCGCTTTGTGTAACTAATATCTTCTGCCATTTGGTTCCTCCCAGCTAATTAAGTGTATAGTCTTTTTGGTCAGTCTTGTCAAGTCCAATCTGTACCCGGACAGATTTGTTTTACAGTCTTGCGATGGGCGTCTGTTACAATAAACACATGACACGATATAAAGCGATTATTTCTTATGATGGCCATGACTTTGTTGGTTTTCAGCGACAACCCCATGAACGTAGTGTGCAGGAAGAAATTGAAAAGACCTTGATCAAAAATCAATAGTGGAGAACAAGTTGTTATCCATGGAGCTGGACGCACGGACAGTGGCGTTCACGCTCTGGGACAAGTCATTCATTTTGATTTGCCACAAAGAAAAGAGATGAAGAAAAAGCTTCGTTTTGCTCTTGATACACGGGACGCCAGAAGACATTGATTTTATTAGTGTAGAAGAGGTGGATGATAAGTTTCATTCCAGATATTGGAAACATAGCAAAACCTATGAATTTATAGTAGATATTGGACGCCCTAAAAATCCCATGATGCGTCATTATGCAACACATTATCCTTATCCACTTGATTTGAAACTGATGGAAAAAGCAATCGTAAAGCTAGAAGGAACTCACGATTTTACGGGTTTCACAGCCTCAGGGACTAGTGTGGAAAATAGAATACGGACGATTACAGAAGCACGCTTAGAGTTTGATGAAAATCGTAATTTTCTGATTTTTACCTTCTGCTAATGGATTTTTATATAAGCAAATCCGCAATCATGGTTGGAACATTACTGAAAATTGGGAATGGACGAATGCCTGTTGAGCAGATTGATAGAATTTTTAATAGAGCAAGATCGTCATTTGGCTGGTCCAACAGCGGCTCCAAACGGACTTTATCTAAAGGAGATACGGTATGAAGAATAATTATATTTTTAGCTATATCAGGAATGATATTTTTAGTGGTGGTGGCTTACATGCTGATTTAGCAACTTATACAGTCAACCGGCTTCATGGTTTTGTAGCGGTAACTTGCTTTAACAGCTATGACAGAGCAAGGTTTTTGAGGTTCTTCCGGTAGATGCACAACAGTCTTTGCTCAGCAGCCTCGATTCTCAAAAATGTGCCTTTTTCAGCCGTTAAGCTAGGGCCTTTTTGCCAAATGTAGAGCTGGCAGATTTAGCTTTAGATTTTGTGAAAGCTCATGTTAATATTCCAGTTGTACTGGATCCCTGTTTTGAGTTTGTAAAGAAAAATCATGACGTTGAGATCTCGGCACTTCGGAGATGAATTACTAAAAATTCTTCCCTTATGCCAGCATTATCACACCAAATTTGCCAGAAGCTGAGCTCTTGGTTCAAAAAGAGTTTGTGAACGGTGGAAGACGTAAAAGAAGCGGCTAGAACTCTCTATTCCTTAGGGGCTAAGACTGTTGTTATCAAAGGAGGGAATCGTCTAGATTCTCAAAAGCAGTTGATGTTTTTATAATGGAGAGCAATTTCAAATTCTGGAATCACCTGTTTTTAGACAACAATAACACAGGTGCTGGCTGTACCTTTGCTTCCAGCATTGCCAGTCAGCTTTTGCTAGGAAAATCCACTTTGAAGCGGTTCTAAAATTTCAAAAGAATTTGTTTACCAAGCTATCCAATACTCAGATCAATATGGGCTCGTTCAATATGAAAAGAATCAGACGTATAGACTTGTCCTTTTATCCATGATTGCTGCGTTGACAGTTGTTTTGGGCTACTATTTAAAAAAATTCCAACACCGACGGGGATTTTAACGTTCCTTGATGCGGGATTTTCTTTACCGCTTTTTACTTTGGTAGAAAAGAAGGAGCAATTGTTGGTGGTTTAGCTGGATTTCTCATTGATTTGATTTCTGGCTATCCACAGTGGATGTTTTTAGCTTGCTTTTTCATGGTCTACAAGGATATTTTGCAGGGTTTGAAAGGGAAAAGTCGCTATCTCGGCTTGCTATTAGCTACTCTTGTTATGGTAGGAGGATACGCTCTCGCATCTACTATCATGCACGGTTGGGAGACAGCTCTGATAGTATTCCCTAACTTTTGTCAAAACACTTTGGGGATGCTTGTTGGAGCTATCTTAAATAAGGTGATGACTGATATTTTAGGAAAGTATGATTGAAGATTTTGAGGTAAATTACCTAGATTTTTAGAATGAAGTGCAGTAATCAAGAGTATCTTTAATTTTTGTCAGGAAAAGGCTAATGTCTGACTTAGCAACTACTGGGAGTAGTGGAGCAGCGAAAGTGATTTTTGCTCCACTCTTTTTAAAATGTTTATTTGTAAAATGTTTAGAATGGTTTATGATAGGGATGAAAAAGAGGTGGAATGATGGATTTACAAGAATTGAAAAACAAACTGAAACCATTTTGGCAGATATTTTAGAGAAATCGGCACTTTCTTCAGGTGATATTTTTGTCCTTGGTTTGTCATCTCAGTGAGGTGACTGGAGGGCATATTGGGAAAAAAATTCCAGTCAAGAAGTGGGAGAAGCTATTGTCAAAACTATGTTGATACGTTGTCGGTTCGCGGAATTTACTTGGCGGTTCAGGGTTGTGAACATGTGAATCGCGCTTTGGTCGTGGAGAAAGAATTAGCGCAAAAACAAAACCTGGAAATTGTCAATGTGTTGCCAACTCTTCATGCTGGTGGAAGTGGTCAATTAGCAGCTTTTAAATATATGAACAACCCAGTTGAAGTGGAATTTATTACGGCTCAAGCAGGGATGGACGTCGGAGATACGGCAATTGGTACGCATATTAAGCACGTCCAAATTCCGGTACGACCAATTTTTGAGAGAACTCGGAGAAGCGCATGTGACTGCACTTGCCAGCTGACCAAAACTCATCGGCGGAGCACGAGCTGCTTACCAAAAGGATAAAATCCGGAAGGTGTAAAGCGAAAAATCAAAAGTTGTTAGAAATGGCAAATTTTCATTAGAAAATTCTAGAAATAATGTGTATTTATGGTATAATTGATTGTATTCAATAAATTTTAAGGAGAAATGACAGAATGTCTGTATCATTTGAAAGCAAAGAAACAAATCGCGGAGTTTTGACATTTTACAATTAGTCAAGAACAAATCAAGCCAGAATTGGATCGCGTATTTAACTCAGTTAAGAAAAATCTGAATGTACCAGGTTTCCGTAAAGGTCATCTTCCACGGCCAGTGTTTAACCAAAGATTTGGGGAAGAAGCTCTTTACCAAGACACGCTGAATGCTCTTTCTCCCAGCCGCCTATGAGGCGGCAGTTAAAGAAGCAGAAATTGAAGTTGTCGCTCAACCACAATTTGATGTGACGTCTATGGAAAAAGGTCAAGATTGGACGATTACTGCTGAAGTGGTTACAAAACCTGAAAGTAAAAATTAGGTGAATATAAAAACTTAGAAGTATCTGTTGATGTCTCTAAAGAAGTATCTGATGCAGATGTAGATGCAAAAATTGAACGTGAACGTAATAACTTAGCAGAACTTGTATTGAAAGAAGATAAGGCTGCAATGGTGATACGGTTGTAATTGATTTTGTTGGAACAGTTGATGGTGTTGAATTTGATGGTGGAAAAAGGAGATAACTTCTCACTTGAGCTTGGAAGCGGTCAATTCATTCCAGGCTTTGAAGATCAATTGGTTGGGCATGCTGCTGGTGAAACAGTGGAAGTAAATGTAACATTCCCAGAAGACTATCAGGCAACAGACCTTGCTGGTAAAGATGCTAAGTTCGTAACCACAATTCACGAAGTCAAAGAAAAAGAAGTTCCAGCATTGATGATGAACTTGCTAAAGACATCGACGAAGATGTTGAAACACTGGATGAATTAAAAGAAAAATATCGTAAGGAATTAGCTGAGTCAAAAGAAACTGCTTTTGACGATGCCGTTGAATCTGCAGCGCTGGATCTTGCTGTAGAAAATGCAGAGATTATCGAATTGCCAGAGGAAATGGTTCATGAAGAAGTTCATCGCTCTGTAAATGAGTTTCTTGGAAATATGCAACGACAAGGTATTTTCACCAGATATGTATTTCCAAATTACTGGCACAACTCAAGAAGATCTTCACAAGCAACATGAAGCTGATGCCGAAAAACGTACTAGGACTAATCTTGTGATTGAAGCTGTTGCAAAAAGCAGAAGGATTTGAAGCGAGCGATGAAGATATTGAATCAGAAATTTCATCACTTGCAACTGACTACAATATGGAAGTAGAGCGTGTTCGGCAACTCTTTCAGCAGATATGTTGAAACATGATATTGCTATTAAAAAGCCGTTGAATTGATTACAAGTACTGCGACAGTAAAATAATCTCATCGAGACATACAAGGCAAGTTCAGTCGGAGGTTCGGCTGAATTGCCTTTTTGCTTCTTTATATATAAAAGTGGAAACTCATGTTGGTGAAAAAGAGTGATTTTTTATTGAATGGAGGGTAAAATTTTTGACGAAAGAAGATTTTTATCGTACAATAAAAAGTAGCGAAAAATTGAACAATTAAATTGGGGAGCTAATGCGGGCAAAAAGCTCTCAAACCTTAGAAGGAGATCAACTTTGGAATTAGAAGTATTTAAGGACAAGAAAAAGTGAGCTTTCTATGATTGAAGTGGCACGTGCTATCTTAGAGACACGTGGTCGTCATCATGAAATGTATTTTAACGATCTTGTCAATGAAATTCAAAAATTACCTTGAAAATCAAATAGTGATATTCGTGAGATTATTGCCACTTTTTATACAGAATTGAATGTGGACGCAGTTTCATTTCTAGGATAACAAATGGGGCTTGCGTTCCTGGTATGCCATTGACGAAGTAGATGAAGAAATCATTACACTTGAAGAAGATAATGAAGAAGCTCCTAAGAAACGAAAGAAGAAACGTGGAATGCCTTTATGGACGGAGATGAAAACGCCATTGACTATAATGACGATGATCCAGAAGATGAAGATTCATACGAAGCGGATCCTGCCCTCACTCAGGACGAGGACAATCCAGACGATGAGAAAAGCGAAGTGGAAGCTTACGATGCTGAAATTAACGAAATTGCACCTGATGATTTAGATGAAGAAGTCGAACTCAATGAAGTAGTATGAGGAGTACTCGATGATGAGGTAGATTCAGAGGATGAAAGAATAGTTAAGTCCACTAACGTTTGCTTCTGTTCTTATTTGACAAAAATTTATTCTGCGTTATTATAATATCGGGCACTCTTTTAAGAAGTCAAAAAGCCTCTAGCTCTAGGGAGCTGTTTTGTTTTTTACTATTAGGGATGAACACGCCTGAAAGCGTCGAAAAAGAGAGAAGATGACTGTGATGGTTGTTTCCTATTTTCGTGTGTTTTCAAAACGAGTTTTGTATCTTAGATAAGGAGAATTTATGGCAACAAAATATATTTTTGCTTACAGGTGGTGTAGTTAGTTCGATCGGTAAAGGGATTGTGGCAGCAAGTCTCGGTCGTCTTTTTGAAAATCGGGGTCTTAAGGTAACCATTCAAAAGTTTGACCCATATATCAATATTGACCCAGGAACAATGAGCCCTTATCAACACGGAGAAGTGTTTGTGACAGATGATGGTGCAGAAACTGACTTAGATCTTGGACACTATGAACGCTTTATTGATATTAATTTAAACAAATATTCTAATGTGACAACGGGTAAGATTTATAGTGAAGTTCTTCGCAAAGAACGCAAAGGTGAATATCTTGGAGCTACTGTTCAGGTCATCCCACATATTACAGATGCTTTAAAAGAAAAAATTAAACGTGCGGCAACGACAACCGATTCTAGATGTTATCATTACCGAGGTTGGTGGTACTGTAGGAGATATTGAAAGTTTGCTATTCTTAGAAGCACTTCGTCAAATGAAGGCAGATGTTGGTGCAGACAATGTGATGTATATCCACACGACATTGCTTCCTTATCTGGAAAGCTGCTGGGGAATGAAAACGAAGCCCACTCAGCATTCTGTAAAAAGAATTACGTGGACTTGAATTCAACCGAACATGCTTGTTATTCGTACTGAAAAACCAGCTGGCCAAAATATTAAGAACAAATTGGCACACTTTGTGATGTAGCACCAGAAGCAGTGATTGAGTCCTTGGATGTGGAAACATTTGTACCAAATTCCGCTCAATCTGCAAGCGCAAAACATGGATCAGATCGTTTGTGAACACTTGAAGTTGGATGTTCCAGAAGCAGATATGACAGATTGGTCTGCTGATGGTTGATAAAGTCATGAATTTGAAGAAAAGTCAAAATTGCTCTGGTTGGGAAATAGTGGAATTACCAGATGCTTATATTTCTGTTGTGGAAGCTCTCAAACATTCTGTTACGCCAATGATGCAGAAATTAAATTGAGCTGAGTCAATGCAAATGATGTCACGACTGAAAATGTTGCCGAATTGCTAAAAAGATGTAGACGAGGATTATTGTGCCTGGTGGATTTGGTCATCGTGGAACGGAAGGAAAGATTGCGACGATTCAATATGCTCGTGAGAAATGATGTGCCAATGCTTGGAATTTGCCTCGGCATGCAGTTGACTTGTGTCGAATTTGCTCGCCATGTGCTAGGATTTAAGGACGCTAATTCTTCAGAATTGAACCCTGATACGCAACATCCTGTTATTGATTTGATGCGATCAGATTGATGTGGAAGATATGGGAGGGACACTTCGCTTAGGACTTTATCCGTCTAAACTAAAACGTGGATCCAGAGCAGCTACAGCTTATGATAATCAAGAAGTTGTTCAGCGTCGCCACCGCCACCGTTACGAATTTAATAATGAATTCCGTCAACAATTTGAAGATGCCGGTTTTGTATTCTCGGAGTTTCACTGGACAATCGCTTGGTGGAAATTGTTGAAATTCCAGAAAATAAATCTTTTGTGGCTTGTCAATACCACCCAGAATTATCTAGCCGTCCTAATCGTCCAGAAGGGCTTTATACAGCTTTTGTTACAGCAGCAGTTGAAAAAATAGTGAAAATAAACTAGAGCGAGACAGACTTTCATGACTGCAGTCATGGAAGTCTGCTTTAGCATCATTCTTTCTCATAAAAGAATTTTTATTGGTAGAATAAACTGGTACACTATTTTTGAATGAGATTTATAATTCTGATTATCATAAAAAGCAGTAGTTTAAAAGAAAATATAAGTCTTTTGCAAGAGTATAAGACTCTAATCGTTAATCAATGAATCTAAACTATTAACCGGAGGTGGATCATGATGAAATTTATACTGAATGAAAGTCTCGCAATGCTTTGGGATTAAAAATGTGGTTATTGGCATCGCTAAAAATGTAGACCCACATGCACCTTTTACCTGCTTCATTTTTGAAAAGCAAAAAGAGATGGAAAAGTGGGCGTTGAATTGCGATATCGATGAGGTGTCTGATACTCCAGTCATTCAAGGCTACAAGGATTTATTGCAAAGTGTCGGACGTAGTGTCAAGAAGAATCCCCTACCGTTTTGGCGTTTATTCGGAATATTCGACATCGTGGATCCATCCCGAATATTAATAGTATTATTGATATTTATAATGTTGAATCTTTACATTCTTTATTAGCCATCGGTAAGGGCATGATTTGGATAAAATAGCAGGGCAAATTGAATTTTACGGTTAGTCAAAAAGAAGATGTGTTTCTACCGATTTTATCTACGGAAAAACACGTTTCACAGACTGATTATGTTTATCGTGATCAAAAAGGAATTTTAGCATGGCTAGATGTTCGCGATGGAGAACACTATAAATTTGATGATGAAACCCAAAACGCCATTTTTATTATTCAAGGGAATGCACATACATCTGTGGAAATGCGTTTGGAAGCACTGAAGCGCATTGAGAATGATTTAGCAGAATGTATGCCGAATCTAGAGTTTTGGAAACGTATGTCATTTGTTCAGAGAAAAAGACATAAAAATGGTGCATTCACTGATAGGATACGAGAAGTAAAGCTGTTTTCTTTTGAAGGCATTTGGAACACAAACCACATTTTTAATAAAAGATTTGTTTGAAAAATTCTTTACTTTTTGTTAAGTTATAGTATAATTAGAATATATCATACTTTTCGGAGGTAATCTATGAAAAAGGTAAAATCATCGCAGTTGCGGGGTTAGCTCTTTTAACTTCTGGCCTTTTTAGCTGCTTGCTCGGGTTCGAAATCGAACTCCGCTGAAAACCAAGTTCGGTTATGTGTATTCTGGTGATCCAGAAACTTTGGATTACGTAACATCAGGAAAAAGCAACTACTAGCGATCTTGTGACAAAATGGAGTTGACGGATTGTTAGAAAATGACAAATATGGAAATCTTGTACCATCAATGGCTAAGTCATGGACTGTATCAAAAGATGGTTTAACCTATACTTATAAACTTCGTAAGGGTGCCAAATGGTACACATCAGAAGGTGAAGAGTATGCTGAAGTCAAGGCGCAAGATTTTGTAACTGGACTGAAACATGCTGCCGATAAAAAATCTGAAGCTCTTTATTTGGTTCAAAAATTCAATTAAAGGTTTAGATGCTTACGTGAATGGTCAAACAAAAGATTTTTCAACAGTAGGTGTGAAAGCAGTTGATGACTATACTGTTCAGTATACATTGAACAAGCCAGAACCATATTGGAATTCTAAGACAACTTCTGCTATTATGTGGCCAATCAATGCCGAATTTTTGAAATCTAAAGGAAATAAATTTGGCCAATCAACAGATCCTAACTTCTATCCTTTATAATGGGCCATTCCTGATGAAAGCTATCACAGCGAAATCTGCGGTAGAATATGTTAAAAATAAACATTATTGGGATAAAGATAAAGTAAAAGTTGATAAGATTAAACTTGCTTACTATGATGGTCAAGACCAAGACTCTCTTGCGCGTAACTTTAAAGATGGAGCTTACTCTTATGCTCGTCTCTTCCCAACAAGCTCAAACTTTGCAACTTTTTGAAAAGCAGTTCAAAGATAATATCTATACTGCAGAAGCAGGTGCAGGAACAGCAGCTTTAGCATTGAATATCGATCGTCAATCATACAAGCATACTGCCAAAAAGACAGATGAGCAAAAGAATTCAACGAAAAAAGCATTGTTGAACAAAGACTTCCGTCAAGCGCTAAACTTTGCACTGGATCGTGAATCTTACGCAGCACAAGTCAATGGTAAAGTTGAGCTGCCACAGCAATCCGCAATATGTTTTGTGCCATCTAACTTTGTTCAAGTTGGTGAAAAATCATTTGGTGATGCTGTAGAAGAAAATTAGCGAGCTATGGTGATACATGGAAGGGTGTTAAATTAGCTGATTCACAAAAACGGCTTGTACAATCCAACAAAAGCAAAAGAAAAATTTGCAAAAGCAAAAAGCAGCTGCAAGCTCAAGGTGTACAGTTCTCAATCCACTTAGATGTTCCTACTGTGGAAACTTCTAAGAGCTATGTTGCTCGGATGCAGTCTTTAAAACAATCTGTTGAAAAAGTACTTGCAAAAGAAAATGTTGTCATGGACTTGAATATGATGTCAGAAGACGACTTTAATAACATCACTTTACTATGCTCCAAAACGCAGCTGGAGAAGACTGGGATATTTCAGGTGCTGTTGGTTGAGTCCTGATTATCAAGATCCATCTACTTATCTTGATATTTTGAAATCAACGGCTTCTGATAATACGAAGACATGGTTTGATTTGACTCTGGTAGTGAAAAATGCTGGTGCTAAAGCAGTTGGCTTGGACGAATATAATAAATTAGTCGATGAAGCAGGTGCAGAAACAACGGATATTGCAAAACGTTATGAAAAATATGCAGCAGCACAAGCTTGGTTAACAGACAGTTCACTTGTCTTACCAACAATGGCTTCAACAGGTGCCGGAACTTTTTGTGTCACGCATTCAACCGTTCTCAGGTGCATTTGCGCAAACAGGTAGTAAAGGTAGCTCAACCTACTATAAATACATTAAAGTCGGTAAAGATGCTGTCACGAAGAAAGACTATGAAGCAGCTAAGAAGAAATGGCAAAAAGAAAAAGCCGAATCTAATAAAAAGCTCAAGATAAATTAGCTGATCATGTAAAATAATACAACTTATAAAAGCAGGTAGAAACTCACTAAAAGGTGAGGAAAACCTGCTTTTTAATTTCTAAAGATTAATAGATTAATATAAACCTTTATTAAATCAACTTCCAAAATTTGTCATAAAAATTTAGAAAATTCTATTTACTCTTTTTGTGTGTGCTAGAATGTATAAAAATAATGATTTTTGGGGAATATTCATGAAGAAAAAGTAAAATCATTGCCTTAACGGCTGTTGCCTTTACTCGCGACGGGGACATTAGCGGCTTGTTCTGGTTCTAAAACAGGTTCTAGTAACAAAACGTTTTCGTATGTTTATGAACAAGATCCGGATAATCTAGATTATCTGACAACTGGGAAGGCCTCTACTTCAAACATTACAAGTAACGTCATTGATGGCCTCTTGGAAAATGACCGTTATGGGAACTTAATTCCTTCTGTGGTAAAGATTGGACCGTCTCTAAAGACGGCTTGACTTACACTTACAAACTTCGCAAGGGAGTTAAATGGTATACTTCAGAAGGGGAAGAGTATGCAGAAGTTAAAGCGCAAGACTTTGTGACAGGTTTGAAACACGCTGCAGATAAGAAACTCGATGCCATTTATTTGGTGCAAGATTCCATTAAAGGTTTTGGATGCTTATATGAAAGGTGAAAAATAAAAGATTTTTCTGCTGTTGGTATTAAAGCAGTTGATGATTATACAGTCCAATACACGCTTAATCGACCAGAAAGCTTTTTGGAACTCGAAAACAACAATGGGAGTTTTAGCACCAGTTAATGCAGAATTTTTGAAATCAAAAAGGCAATAAATTTGTGCAAGCAACAGATCCATCTAGTATTCTTTACAATGGACCTTACTTGCTAAAATCTATCACAGCGAAATCATCTGTTGAATTTGCTAAAAATCCAAACTATTGGGATAAGAAAAACGTGCACATTGATCACATCAAGTTATCTTACTATGATGGTCAGGATCAGGATAAACTGGCTAAAGGATTTAGCGATGGCTCATTTACCAATGCCAAAAGTATTTCCAACCAGTCCAAGTTATGCTTCTGTCAGCAAGAAATACAAAAACAACATCGTTTATACTCCGCAAAGATGCAAACCACTTATCTAGTGGCTACAAACATTGATCGTCAATCTTACAATCATACATCAAAAGACAACAGATGCTCAAAAAGACATCTACTAAGAAAGCATTATTGAATAAAAGATTTCCGTCAAGCAATTACCTTTGCATTTGACCGTACTGCTTATGCTTCACAGGTGAATGGTAAAGACGGTGCGGCGAAGATGCTTCGTAATCTCTTTGTACCGCCAACTTTTGTTCAAACAGATGATAAGAACTTTGGAGAATTGGTCAAAAGAAAAAAATTAGTTGGTTACGATGAAAGTTGGAAAGATGTCAATTTAAATGATGCGCAAGACGGGCTTTACAATCCAACGAAAGCCAAGGAAAAATTAGCTAAAGCCAAAGCAGCGCTTCAAGCAGACGGTGTTCAATTTCCGATTCACATTGATATGCCAGTTGACCAAACGGCAACGAATAAAGTTCAACGTGTACAATCATTGAAACAATCGATTGAAAAGAATCTTGGCAAAGAAAATGTTGTGATTGACATTCAACAAATGTCTAAAGACGATGTAAAAACTAATATCACTTACTTTTGCTGAATCTGCTGCTGCAGAGGATTGGGATCTTTCAGACAATGTTGGTTGGAGTCCAGATTTCAAGATCCATCTACTTATCTTGATGTCATCAAGCCTTCAAGTGGTGAAAATACTAAGACTTATCTAGGATTTGATTCAGGTAAAAATAATGCTGCTGCGGCACAAGTTGGTATGAATGAATATGAAAAATTACTGAATGAGGCCGAAAAAGAAACCACTCAATACGAATGCACGCTATGAAAAATATGCTGCAGCCCAAGCTTGGTTGACTGATAATGCTTTTGGTTATTCCGACAACAACCTTGACTGGTCGTCCAATTCTTTTCTCGCACAGTGCCATTTTACTAATCCATTTGCTTGGTCAGGAAACAAAGGGAATAGTGAAATCATTCTATATAAATATCTTGAACTCCAAGATGAGCCTGTTACACAAGATCAGTACAAGAAAGCCATGACTAAATGGAATAAAGAGCGATCAAAAATCTAATAAAAAGCTCAAGAAGAACTTGCAGATCATGTTAAATAATTGAAAAATTAGAAAAATTTAACAGAAAAACAAAAAGGTTCATTTATGATAAAAATATTCTGACAATTGATTTTTACAATTGACTAGAATTGTGGTATAATTTTAAACAATCAGTTTAAAATTGAAGGTATTCTAAAATCGAAAATAGATATTTGTCGTGACGCGTGACATTTTTCTAGCTCTTCCTTCGGTCTTGACTGACAGGTTAGGTTTAATAACTTAATCATAGTGATTGAAGTAGAATATCTGATGTGACTCATGCTAAATCAGTAAATACCAAAGAATTAGCAGATCATGTAAAATAAACTTCTCATCAGAACTTTCTAACAGGGAGAAAGTTCTTTTGGGATTTTAAAGGAAAACGGTAAATGAAGAAATATATTTTTATGCGTATCTTACGCTCTTTTAGTATCTATTTTTCATGGTAACAACATTGACTTACACCATTATCTATACTATGGTGCCAAGAAAGTTGATTTTTAAACAGGATCCAAAACTATAATAAAATAGCTACAACTCCTGATAAAAAGACTAATTATGAAAATACAATTTTTTGAGCGTATGGGTTACATTGACTACTATGATACGAAGGAATTACAAGAAAAAAGCTAGTAAAGAGAATCCTTCTGTAACAGTAGAACCTACTAATGCAAATAAAAAAATCTATGAAGCTTACATCAAAAAGTTGAGCGTGGTTGGAAATTGCAGCAATTCAAAGAAAGTAAGCAATTTTATGCAACTCGAGAGGTTCCGGTCTATGAACGCGTTCTTGGTTTCTATGGTAATTTGATTCAAATTGATCATACAGGGGCTGTGAAAGATGCTTCTAATCCAAACTTGAAGCGTTATCTTCGTATTGAAAATGATCCTGCTATTGGTTGGTCTGTTGTTGGTTCTGGAACGAAACATAAATACTTGTTATATTTCAACAGTCAATTTCCATTTATCCATCAAAATTTTGTAAGATTAAATTTGGGGAACATCTTATCCAACCTATGCAAATCTCCCTGTTCTACAAGTTATTTCATCAAGGGCAAGGTCAAACGCAGACTTTAGAAGTTCAATTTCCAACAGGAAAGAAAACATCGTCTGTTAATATTTACACGCGTACCTATAAGTCTCCAAAACACGCTGATGTGCGAGATGTTGCTAATTACGGGAAAAGACGATCCTTATACAGCAACAGAAAGCAACTATCAGTATCCATCAATGCTTGTAAGTTCTTCAATTGTTGGTTTGATTGGTCTAGCATTGTCTTACTTAATCGCTGTGCCGTTAGGCTCTTATATGGCTCGTTTTAAGAATACATTGTTTGACAGTATTTCAACTGGTGCTTTGACTTTTCTTAATGTCGCTGCCAACCATTGCTTTTGGTTTATATCATTCGCTTGATTGGTTCAGCAATAGGATTGCCAGACTCCTTCCCTCATTTTAGGTGCAGGAGATTGGCGTTCTTATGTGTTGCCAGCAGTCATTCTTGGACTGTTGAGTGCGCCTTGGACTGCTGTTTGGATTCGCCGTTATATGATTGACCTGCAATCACAAGACTTTTGTTCTGTTTTGCCCGGGCAAAAAGGTCTTCTGAACAAGAAATTTCAAATAAACATATTTTTAAAAACGCTATGGTACCACTTGTATCCAGCATACCTGGTGCTATTATTGGAGTTATCACAGGTGCAACCTTGACTGAAACAATTTTTGCTTTCCCTGAATGGGTAAAATGCTGATTGACTCTGTCAAAGCATCTAATACACCCTATGGTCGTTGGTCTTGTATTTATCTTTTACATGTCTATCTATCTTTGCTCTTCATTGCGATATTCTGATGACCATGCTTGACCCACGTATTAAATTAACATCAAAAGGAGGTAAATAATGGCTACAATTGATAAAAAGTAAGTTCACATTTGTAAAACGCGATGATTTTGCCTCTGAAATAATTGATGCACCAGCTTATTCTTACTGGAAATCTGTTATAGTCAATTCTTAAGAAAAATCAACAATTGCTATGTTGGGTATTCTTGTTGCAATTGTTTTGATGAGTTTCATCTATCCGATTTTTCAAATTTCGATTTTAATGATGTAAGAAAGTAAATGATTTTAGTGTCGTTATATCAAACCGAATGCTCAATATTGGTTTGGTACAGATAGTAACGGAAATCCCTCTTTGACGGAGTGTGGTTTGGAGCACGTAACTCTATTCTTATTTCAGTTATTGCAACCGTGATTAACCTTGTGATTGGTATTGTTATTGGTGCATCTGGGGAATTTCAAAAACTGTCGACCGTGTGATGATTGAGATTTATAATATTATTTCTAACATCCCACCGCTTTTGATTGTCATTGTCTTGACGTACTCAATCGGTGCAGGTTTCTGGAATTTGATTTTTGCCATGACGATTACTGGCTGGATTGGGATTGTTTACAACATTCGTATCCAAATTCTACGTTATCGTGATTTAGAATACAACCTCGCCAGTCGTACCTTGGGAACGCCAACGCTTAAAATTATTGTGAAAAATATTATGCCACTAATTGGTTTCTGTCATTGTGACTACTGCTTCACAATTACTACCAAGTTTCATTTCATACGAAGCCTTTCTATCTTTCTTTGGTTTGGGGCTTCCTGTGACGGTGCCAAGTTTAGGGCGTTTGATTTCAGATTATTCACAAAACGTTACAACAAATGCATATCTTTTCTGGATTCCATTGACAACTTTAATCTTGGTTTCCCTTTCATTATTCGTTGTCGGTCAAAACTTAGCGGATGCTAGTGATCCACGTACACATAGATAGGAGTAAATATGACACAAGATGTAATATTGACTGCTCGCGATATTGTCGGAATTTGATGTTCGTGACAAAGTTTTAACAGCTATTCGGGGCGTTTCGCTTGACCTCATCGAAGGTGAAGTTCTTGCGCTTGTAGGAGAATCTGGTTCTGGTAAGTCCGTTTTGACAAAAACCTTTACTGGAATGTTAGAGGATAATGGTCGAGTAGCGCAAGGATCGATTAACTATCGTGGACAAGATTTGACAAAATTGAAATCCAATAAAGATTGGGAAACTGATTCGTAGTGTTAAAATTGCGACAATTTTCCAAGATCCAATGACAAGTTTAGACCCAATTAATACGATTGGTAGCCAGATTACAGAAGTTATTGTAAAACATCAAAAGAAAACGGCAAAAGAAGCGAAGGAAATGGCTGTTGACTATATGAATAAAGTAGGTATTCCTGATGCTGAAAAGCGTTTTAATGAGTATCCTTTCCAATATTCAGGGGAATGCGTCAACGGATTGTTATTGCCATTGCACTTGCTTGTCGTCCAGATATTCTAATCTGTGATGAGCCCTACGACAGCACTGGATGTTACCATTCAAGCGCAAATTATTGATTTGTTGAAAATCATTGCAAATCAAAGAGTATCAATTCACCACTATTTTTTATCACCCACGACCTTGGAGTAGTAGCAAGTATTGCGGATAAGGTGCTGTTATGTATGCTGGAGAAATCGTCGAGTATGGTACAGTAGAAGAGGTCTTTTTATGATCCACGTCATCCGTATACTTGGAGCTTGTTATCAAGCTTTACCACAGCTGGCAGACGATAAAGGGAGCTGTACTTCATTCCTGGTACACCGCCGTCTCTTTATTCACATTTGCAAGGAGATGCGTTTGCTCTCCGCTCAGATCTATGCGATGGAAATTGATTTTTGAGGAAAAACCGCCTCAAATCTATGTATCAGATACGCATTGGGCAAAAACATGGTTGCTTCATGAAAATGCTCCAAAAGTGAATAAACCGCTGTTATTGATGATTTACACGAAAAATTAGCTCAAAAATGGATTTGCCCATTTAAATGCTTAGGAGGAAGGAAATGTCTGAAAAATTAGTAGAAGTTAAAAGATTTGGAGATTTCCTTCGGAGAAGGAAGCAAGAAATTTGTTGCTGTTAAAAATGCTAATTTCTTTATAAATAAAGGAGAAAACGTTTTCGCTTGTAGGAGAGTCCGTTCTGGTAAAACAACAATCGGACGCGCGATTATTGGTTTGAATAATACTAGTAAGGGAGATATCTTCTTTGATGGAAAAAGAATCAACGGTAAGAAATCAAAAGAAGAAGAATCAGAAATCATTCGTAAAATTCAGATGATTTTCCAAGATCCTGCTGCTAGTTTGAATGAACGTGCGACGGTTGATTACATTATTTCAGAAGGTCTGTATAATTTCCATCTGTTTAAAGATGAAGAAGAACGTCAGAAAAAAGTAAAAGATATTATTCATGAGGTAGGGCTGTTATCAGAGCATTTAACCTCGCTATCCGCATGAATTCTCGGGTGGTCAGCGTCAGCGGATTGGGATTGCTCGTGCGCTTGTTATGGAACCAGACTTTGTGATTGCCGATGAGCCAATTTCAGCACTTGACGTCTGTTCGTGCTCAAGTTTTAAATCTTCTTAAGAAATTCCAAAAAGATCTGGGCTTGACCTATCTTTTCATTGCTCATGACCTTTCTGTAGTGCGTTTTATCTCAGATCGGATTGCTGTTATTTATAAGGGAGTGATTGTTGAAGTTGCTGAAACAGAAGAACTCTTCAATAATCCAATCCATCCTTATACTCAGTCTTTATTGTCAGCTGTCCCAATTCCGGATCCGATTTTTGGAACGGAAGAAAGTGTTGAAAGTCTACGATGCTGATCAACATGATTATTCAGTAGATAAGCCAGAAATGGTTGAAATTCGTCCGGGGCACTTTGTCTGGGCTAATAAAGCAGAAGTTGAAAAGTATAATAAGGAATTATAATTTGCCCCTCGACTTTGTTGATAGATTAAAATCACTTCAAATGAACTTTGAAGTGATTTGTTATTTGTTTCTCCTTTTCTATTAGATTTTATGCTATACCGAATTTAGTAGAAAAAGGAGAAATGTTATGTATCAATTGATTGCATTTGACATGGATGGAACGCTTTTTGACCAGTCAAAAGACGATTGCTAAAAGTAGTATTGCAGCTATTGACAGAGCGTATGCAGCTGGAAAACAAGTTGCACTTTCAACAGGGCGCTCTTTGTCAGAACTAGGTCTTTATAAAAAGATTTGCAAGGGATTCGCTATGCCGTTCTTGCTAGTGGTGCATTGATTTATGATATGGAAGCTAAGCAAACTTTAGCGGAGCAAACATTACCTGCTGTTGTGGTGGATAAAGTGAAAAACGTTGGTAGAAGCTCACGATTTAATGGTGGTCGTGTAATCAATGGACAAGGCTATCTCTCAGCGCTCTAATTTTGAGAACATTGCGAACTCACTATATGGAAATTTATACTGAACTTTATGATGAAACAGCGGTATTAGTAGATAATATTCGTGATTTGTTAGCAAAGGAAAGAGAAAATTTTGGTAAGATCAATATTTATCACTTAACAGCTGATGAGCGAGATCAATCGTATGAGGTTTTTTGTTATCTGAGGATATTGCCATGATAAAATCAGAAGTAAGTGGTCTTGAACTAACAGCGCGGGTGTTGAAAAAGGGCAAGGTTTAGCATCACCTGAGCTCAATATTTGCAACTCTATGGAACAGATCATTGCTGTTGGTGACGCAGATAACGATGAAAGTATGATTCGTGAAGCAGGCTTGGGTATTGCTATGGGAAATGCTAATGAGAGTATTAAAGGATTGGCGGATGTCGTTGTAGCTGATAATGATCATGATGGCTGCGCTCAGGCAATTGGATGAATTTCTCCTGTAGAATAATTAATAGAAGTCCATAGGAAACGAATAAAGATTAAACCCACTTGCTATGAAGAAAGCTTAAGTGGGTTTTCACTATTTACAGTATTAAATACTTTTACCAGAAGATAGATGAACAGGTAAGAAGTAACCAGTTGTTGGAATTTCTTCTCCTTCAATTTTTCGCAACAATAAATCGACCAGTAAGCAAGCTATATCTTTTTAATGGTTGCTGAATAGTTGCGAGCTGTGGATAGTAATTTTCCACAAAATAAGTTCCGTCATAACCAATAACTTTTAGTTCCTCTGGGATGTTGGACCCCCAGTTCTTGAGCGACTTTCATGATTAAAATGGCAGTTAAATCATCTGAAGCAAAAATAGCATCAGGTTTTTCTATTTTTTTAAGATATTTTTGATTTCCATTTCTTTTGACGAATGGGAGAGAAGTCGCTAGATACATTGATAATAGGAGCGGTTGGTAGGACAGAGGCAAAGCCTGCATGGCGGAGACCTGTTGGTGAATTGGAATTATCATTTCCGGTAATCATAATAATCTTTTTAGCTCCAGATTTGACCAATGTTTCTGCGGCTAGGGTTCCACCACAGCATAGTTGTCAGAGGACACAACAGGGATAGAAGGAGACAAGTTGCGGTCAAAAAGAGATAATAGGGGCTGTTACGCGGTCATAATCCGAAATGCCCAAGTTATGGCTGCCAGAGATAATGCCATCGACTTGATTGGCTTTCTAGCATCTCCAGATATTCTTTTTCTTTGTTCGAATTGTGTTCGCTGTTGCAGATAATTGTTTTGTAACCTCTATTAAATAACTCGTGTTCTAATTTATCAATGAGTTCAGCATAAAATATATGACTAATATTTGGAAAGATCAATCCAATTAATTTAGCTGATTTTCCTTGTAAGCTGCGAGCGAGATTATTAGGTTTGTAGCCCAATTCTCTCATAGCTTCAGTTACTTTTTGTGATTGTCCGAGAGGTAGCCTTTTTGTTAATCACACGGGAAACAGTTGTTGGGCTAACTCCGGCAATTTTTGCAACATCAGTTAACTTTGCGACCATAATCTAATTCATAGTAAGTTCCGGTTGGATTTCCTCAGTGATAAAAATGCCGTTTTGGTCATTATGTGGGAAAAATGCGACCTGAAAAATACTTTCTCTCCTTTGTTAATAAAAATTTCAAAAACTGACTTATCAATGAAAATTGAGGCAGTTGTAGATTGGTTTTTCAATCATACAGCGGCGAACTGTCCCAAATTCAAGAGCATATTGTTCGCCAGCTTTCACTCCGGTCAATTGTTACTTGACCATTTTTGATGTCGAAGCGAATACGGAGGCCTTTTGTGTTTTTGATCTGCAAAGAGGACGATTTCAGTTTGTGAATCACTTGCAAATTCTAATTCCAGTTCATAACTATTTTTGTTTTTGTTTGGTTGGTGAATACTTATTCTCTTTTCGCAGGTTTTTGGATTGCTTGGACAGGATATTGATAGAGTTTTCCTTTTTAGTGTTAATTTCTTTTGACAAGCGAGAAAATTCCTGATGATCAAAAACGATCAGATGGGTAAGCGATATCCGGCAGTTTTCTAACCAGCTGACTGCTAAGACACGGCCATCTGGAGCATTGAAAGCTTGGGTGGCATAGCAATCAAATCCATAATCTAAATTTTTGCAGAGGACTAGGATCGACAATTGCTGTCTTTGCTGTGTCAAACGATTGACCCTATCTTATACATGTTTGGGAAAAATATTGTCGTAAGGAGCAACTTCTTTTGATAAACCTTGAGGGCAGTAGAGCAAAAACAGGTGTTTCATCAATAAATACAAGATTGGGGCATTCCATCATGTAGGCTGTATTGTCATTTTCAAAGTCTAAATCGCCGACTTCTTCCCAGTTTGTATAGTTGTTTTCAACTGCTTTATAAAGCTTGATAAACCCTTTTTTGTCCAGAGTTTGGCCACCAACAATGGCATAAATCTGGCCTTTATAATTGAAAATCTGTGATCGCGAAAGTGATCTGTAGCTTCTTTGGTTGCTCAATCAAGACTTTATCAATCTTCCTCGAGTTTCCTTCTTTATTCAGCAATGCTCCAATTTGGTATGGGTGGCGTACCCACTTTTCATCGCGAACATTTCCGGTATAAAAAGGAAAAAGCTTGTCATTGAACTGCATAGCAGAGCCAGAGTAGGCGCCGTGGCTATCCAGTTTCGTATCTGGTAGAACTCGTACACCAGTTTCCGTGAAATGGACTAAATCATCACTTTCGAGCTGTACCCAGCATTTTAGACCGTGGGTTGCTCCAAAAGGGAAGTTCTGATAGAACACAACCATTTACCACTAAAATAAGAGAAGCCATTTGGATCATTGAGTAATCCTGTCTGAGGTTCTACATGGTAACTAGTACGCCAAGGGGATTTTTCAATATTTTCTTTTATTTTGATTGATTTCATCTGTTGTCCAGTTTTCATAACGTTTGTAGCGTTGTTCGGTTGTCCAAGCCAATCTTTTTATCCTCCAATATAGTTTTCTTACTTATATAGTAAACGTTTTCTTTTAAAAATCAACTTTTTAGCAGAAAAATAAAATTTCTGCAAAACGCTTGACATATTTTTAAATCATGTTAAAATATTAGTCGTAGGAGCGATTAAATCGCTTTCATAAAAGTTAATTATTTTCAATAAGGAGATGCAAATGGAAAAATAAGGACATTGCAAAAGCGGTCATTGAAGCCATTGCGGACGAGACAATGTAAGTAGGTTGCTCACTGTGCGACCCGTCTGCGTATCATGGTCAAGGATGAAGCTAAAAATTGCTAAAGACAGAGTTGAGAATCTTGAGAAGGTTCAAGGAGTGTCTCTTTAATTCAGGTCAATATCAAATTATCTTTGGGACTGGTACCGTTAATAAAATATATGATGAAGTGGTTGCACTTGGCTTACCAACTTCTTCAACTGGTGAACAAAAAGCAGAAGCTGCTGAAAAAGGAAATTGGTTCCAACGTGCTGTTCGTACATTTTGGTGATGTATTTGTACCTATCTTACCAGCCATCGTAGCAAACAGGTCTGTTCATGGGGATTCGTGGTGCGATTAATAATGATACGATTCTTGGATTATTTGGGACAACCTCAAAAGCTTTTTGCTGCATCAGATTTTATACTTATACAGTCGTTTTGACAGATACAGCTTTTGCTTTCTTCCCTGCTTTGATTTCTGGTCGTTTTCCGTGTATTTGGTGGGAATCCGGTTATTGGTATTGTACTTGGCTTGATGCTGGTAAATACAGCTCTTCCAAATGCTTGGTTGTTGTTTCTGGTGATGCCAAGCCAATACATGTTCTTGGTTTTATTCCGGTCGTTGGTTATCAAAATTCAGTTTTGCCAGCCTTTCTTTATTGGTCTACTTTGGTGCGAAGCTTGAAAAATGGTTGCATAAGAAAATTCCCAGATGTGCTTGATTTGCTTGTTGTGCCATTCTCTGACTTTCCTTGGATGTCAGTTCTGGGTCTCTTTTATCATTGGTCCAATTTTCCATTCACTTGAAAATGTCATTCTTGCTGCAACAAAAGCTATTCTTGCCTTTACTCTGGTTTAGCAGGTCTGATTCTTGGGGGTATTCACCAACTGATTGTGGAACAGGTGTGCACCATATCTTCAACTTACTAGAAGCACAACTGATTGCAAATGAAGGAAAAGATGCCTTTAATGCGATTATCACAGCGGCGATGACCGCCCAAGCGGGTGCAACGCTGGCAGTTGGTGTAAAAACAAAATCTAAAAAATTAAAAGCTCTTGCGTTTCCAGCAGCTCTCTCTGCAGGTCTTGGAATCACTGAACCAGCTATTTTCGGTGTGAACTTACGTTATGGTAAACCATATCTGTGCTTGGTCTTGCAGCTGGTGCTATTGGTGGTTGGTTAGCTTCTATTCTGGACTTGCTGGTACTGGATTTGGGATTACCATTATTCCAGGTACGCTCTCTATCTGAATGGACAAGTTCTTCAATATATCTTTATGGTACTTTGTAACAACTGGTCTTGGATTTGGCTTGACTTATGCATTTGGTTATAAAGATGCTGAAGAAGAAGTTACTGAAGCTAAAGAAGCAGTCGAAGCAAATGAAGCTGCTGCGCCAGTTCTTACTGATGAAAACAATCCTTTCTCCAATCGTTGGTTCAATCGTTGATTTGAAAGATGTTAACGATCCAGTGTTCTCAAGTGGTGCTATGGGACAAGGAATCGCAGTAAAACCTAGTGAAGGGGTTGTATATGCTCCTGCTGATGCAGAAGTAACGATTGCATTTGCAACTGGTCACGCTTATGGTTTGAAAACGGGAAAATGGTGCTGAAATCTTGATTCACGTTGGTATTGATACTCGTTTCAATGAATGGTGAAGGATTTAATCAACAGGTTGCTCAAGGATAAGGTCAAAGCTAGGTGATGTTCTAGGAACCTTTGATGCTACTAAAAATTGCAGCTGCTGGTCTCGATGATACAACCATGGTGATTGTCACAAATACAGCTGATTATGTTTCTGTCACCCTGTTGCAGAGGGTGCGGCAACTAAAGGAGAGGCTGTCATTGAGTTGAAAGCTTTAATGTAAGATAAGGCGAGCAAAATGAATGTTTGTTCGCTTTTTCTTTGAAAAAGAGAAGAATAACTGAAATTTGTACTCAGAAGTGACATGAATATATGCTATAATGAAGAGAGAATAAAACAAAATATAAAGAGGTTTTTGAAATGACAAAATTGTATGGAAGCTTAGAGGCTGGTGGTACAAAAATTTGTTTGTGCAGTTGGTGGCGACAATTTTGAAGTGGTTGAGAAAACGTCAATTTCCAACGACTACACCGATTGAAACATTGGATAAAACAATTGCATTTTTCTCACGCTTTGAGAATTTGACGGGATTGGTAACTGGTTCTTTGGACCGATTGATATTGATCCAAATTCAAAAACGTGTGGTTTTATTATCATAACGACACCCAAGCCACACTGGGCAAATGTTGATATTGTCGGTGCTTTGCAGCGTGCATTGAATGTACTCGATTTTCTTTACGACAGATGTTAATAGCTCTGCGTACGGTGAAATAGTAGCACGAAACAATGCTGGTGGTCGTATTGAAAATTTGGTTTATTATACGATTGAACAGGTATTGGTGCTGGTGCTATTCAACGTGGTGAATTTGTTGAGTGAACGGGTCATCCTGAGATGGGGCATTATTATGTTGCGAAACACCCGATGGATGTAGAGAAAGAATTTAATGCGTTTGTCCATTCCATAATGGTTGTTTGAGGGATTGGCTGCCGGACCTAGCTTTAGAGGCTCGTACTGGCATTCGAGGAGAAAAATATAGAACCAAACAGCTCTGTCTGGGATATTCAAGCTTATTATATTGCACAAGCAGCGATTCAAGCAACAGTGACTTTCCGTCCCGATGTTGTTGTCTTTTGGTGGAGGGGTTATGGCGCAACAGCATATGCTGGATCGCGTTCGTGAAAAATTCGATTCTTTGAATGGTTATCTGCCAGTACCTGATGTGCGTGACTACATTAGATACACCAGCTGTTGCTGGAATGGCTCAGCAACACTTGGAAATTTTGTCTTAGCTAAAAAGTCAGCTAGAAAAAGTCAAAAGGATAATTATGAATTGAGGCAAGTGAAAGGATATGAATGAACTTGCTCTAATGAGGGAGGGAAATGATTAAACCAATTGTAAAAGATCTATTATTTTTACAACAGAAAGCGCAATTAGCGACCAAAGAAGATATCAAAATTGGTCAGATTTATTAGATACTTTTAAATGCAAACTCAAGATAGGTGTGTCGGAATGGCGGCCAATATGATTGGGGTGCAAAAACGAGCGATTATTTTTATGTATGGTATGGTGCCAATTATCATGTTCAATCCTATTTTGAAAAAGAAAGTATCACCTTACCAAGTAGAAGAATCGTGTTTGTCACTTGTGGGAAGTTGCTCACGACGCAGTTATAAGGAGATTACGGTTGAATATTTGACCGGATTGGCAAAGCAAACTCTGATTTTGAAAGATTTTCCAGCACAGATTTGTCAGCATGAATTGGATCACTTGGAAGGTATTTTGATAGTAGAAAACGTAATATATGCTATGTCGGAGAAAAATCGACTAATAGTGGAGAAATGCTCGAATTTTGTAAGTTTTGTCGGGAATGAACTTTGATGAACAATGTTTATAGTTTAAAAAGTAGTCGAGAATGGTTAATTTGTGATGCAAAAAGTGGATTTTCTGGAAATGAAGTCTGGGGAATATGCTTAGTTAATGAGTGATTATCTGCGATAATGGCTTTTAATAAAAATAATAGTGGAATCAAAAATTAAAAATTTTAAGGAGGATTTATCATGTCAAAAAGTCTTATAGATACGGTCTCAATTCCCGCCGTGGTGCTCAGTCTCTAGTCGTTTGGTTATGCCACCAATGCTAACCTTTTAGTGGTTTTGAAAGGTGGTTTTGAGTTTGATGATACCTCGTCGCCATTATCTATGCTCGTTCGCAGGCTGCAGGATCATTGATTGCTGAATACCATTATGTGAGTGAGTCAGGTGGACCCTTTGCTCTAGACCGCCCGGTTATCCTGAACAATCAGGGATTTACTCGATGATCATCTAGAGGAGCTAAAAAGATTGCGACAGCCTTGCAGAAAACGCAGCAAAGCTATTTTGACGATCCATCATGGCGGAGGCGCGAGGCTTGTCGAGTGTTAGAAGGTGAGGAGGTTTTTAGCACCCAGTGCTCTTGATTTTTCATTTTTGTCTTATCCAGTTCTGTGAAAATGACGAATGTTGAGATTGAAGGAATTATTAAAGATTTTGGACGTACCCAAGCTGAGCTTATTGAAGCTGGTTTTTCAGGAGTGGAAATTCATGGCGCAACCATCTCCTTGCAGCACTCAAGTTTCTCAAATGTGCGTGAGGATAAATGGGGCGGTTCTCTAGAAAACGCATGGCTTTTTCCTCTGCGGTCGTAAAAGAAGTGAAACGAGTAGTAGAAGAATATGCACCAAAAGATTTTATCGTAGGTTATCGGATCAGTCCTGAAGAAATTCACGGAGATGAGGTCGGTTATAGTTACAGAGAAGCCCAAGCCTTGATTCAGAAGTCATCAAATATGAGTTGGATTACATTCATCTGTCGCTCTGGGAAGGATATGCGTCAAAACCTGTTGGCTCTGATCGGACTTATGCTGAGTATTTTCAAACCATTCTGGATAATCAAACTCAAGCTTAATTATTGTTGGTGGTGTCTTTAGCGAGGAAGAAGCGCAGGATGCGACTTGCACAGACTCTGACTGATTTGATTGCAGTTGGTCGCGGAACATTGATTGATCCATTGTTTGTGGCAAAAGATAAAGAAGGTCGTGGCAATGAAAATTGTACACCAAATTAGTCCAGAATAACCAGAGCAAACCGCTCTGGACATCTGGTTTGCGTGGAAGCCTTTTACTCGTGAGGATTCTTTAGGGGTTTGCCAGAGTTGCCAGGGCATGATAGTCATCACAGAGCTTCATACTGGAAAAATATGACAGAGCTGAAAAGTGAAACGTCTTATATAAAATAAGGATAGCTGGCTTAATTTTTGGTCAGCTATTTTATTTTAATAAAAATAGTTCTCTATAGAAACTTATTGCTTGACATTCATTTGAATTAGTAAAATAGTTCTCATGAAAAACTAATTGGTTCTCTGAGAACAATTGAAAGCGAAGTCAAAATGGAAAACCATTATTTGGAATTCAAGCGATTTGGACGGAAGATCACATCTGATGATTCAAAAATTGCCAAAGAGCGAGGGATTGATTTATGGCAGGGTCCACAAGGGCAAGTGATTGCATTTTTGTGAATCACCGAGAAGATTGTGGCAAGATGACCTTTATTAAAGATATTGAGCAGGAGTTGGGAATTACCAAGTCAGTTGTTAGTAACTGAATGAAGCGAATGGTTAAAAATGGCCTGATTTATCTGGAAGTGAAATGTAGCAGATAAACGCGCTAAGATTATTCGTTTTTGACATCAGAATCAAAAAGAGCGCATGAATAAAAATTCGAATTTCTTTTGATGAGATGGATCGCTGCTTATTGATCTGGCATTTCAGAAGAAGATTTGATGACTCAAATAATGGGGCGATTTTACCAGAATATTGAAAATTAGAAAAGGAGAAGCGAATGGTTAAATTGTTTAAACGTTTAACTGTTAAAGAAGTAGGGATGATTATCATCAGTATCTTGTTTACTTGTTAGCAGTTTTACTTGGACTTAGAGGTTCCAACCTATATTTCAAAAATTACGGAACTTCTACAGACGAGAGAAGACAGTTATTTCTGATTTGTGAATCCGGGCTTTGAAAATGATTGATTGTCATTTGCTAGTTTTCTAGTGTTGTGGTAGTTGGTTTTATTACGGCTAGATTGGCAGCTAGCTTTTACAACGAGCTTGCGTTCAGATATTTTTCAATCGTACTGGATTATTCAAATGCTGAGTTAAGAGATTTTTCATTCCAAGTCTTTTAACGCGGACAACCAATGATCTACGCAACTCAGCTTATGATTACTATAGGGCTTGCAAGTCGTGACTCGTGGGCCGATTATGCTGATTTGGGGCGATTACAAAAATCATTGGAAATCAGAATACTGGCTGTGGGCAGTTATTTAGTCGCAGTTAGTAGAATATGATTATGACGACAGTTTTGATGACGTTGGCCTTTCCAAAAGCAATCTGTTATTCAACGATTGACTGATAAGTTAAATAGTCATTACGCGTGAAAGTCTAACAGGCTTCGTGTTGTTCGGGCTTACAATGCTGAAGACTATCAAGATGATAAATTTGCAGGGCAAATGATGAAGCGACCTCGGTTGAATCTCTTTGTTAATCGGCTCATGGCGATTTTTAAACTCGATTATGATGGGGATTTTCGAGTGGTTTTGACCTTGGCAATATACTGGATTGGTGCTTACTTGATTCAAGATGCAGCTTTATCAGAACGCTTGCCAATCTTTAGCGACATGGTTGTCTTTATGTCCCATGCTATGCAGGTCTAATGGGCTTGCATGCTCATGGCTGCTCTGTTTATCGTCCTTCCTCGTACCTTGGTGTCTGCAGGGCGTATTAACGAGGTACTTGATTTTGGCATTCAACGATTGAATCTCCAATGCAACCAAAAACAGCTAAAGATATCAAAGGTGAAGTGGTATTTGACAATGTTTCTTTCCGCCATACTAAAAACTCTGAGGCAGTCATTAGAACATGTTAGCTTTACAGCTAAAAGCGGGCGAAACGGTGGCTTTTCATCGGATCAACTGGTTCTGGGAAATCAACCCTAATTAGTTTAATTCCTCGTTTCTATGATGTGACAGAAGGAAGAATTTTAGTAGATGGCGTGAATGTAAAAGATTATCAGTTGGAAGATTTTGCATAATAAAATTGGCTACATTCCACAAAAAGCTGTCTCTTTTTCTGGTGATATAAAGAGTAATTTAGACTTTGGACAAAAGCAGCAATGAAAGTCTGCTGGATGATGAAAAATGTGGTCTGCGTTGACGCCAAGCGAAATCATTTGTTGAGAAGAAAGAAGGTGGTCTGCACTCAGAGGTTGCACAAAAGCGGAACCAATTTCTCTAGGTGGTCAAAAGCAGCGGCTGGCGATTGCACGTGCACTTGCTAGGAAACCTGAAAATTCTGATTTTTGACGATTCATTTTCAGCACTGGACTATAAGACAGACCGTATTTTGCGAGAAATGAATTGATGGAAAAAGTGAAAGCTAGCAACCAGATTGATTGTAGCTCAGCGGATTTCAACGATCATGGATGCTGATCAGATCTTGGTGTTGGATAGAAGGAAGGTTGTTGGACAGGGACTCACAAAGAGCTACTAGAGCACCAACGAGTTTATCAAGAGATTGTTTACTCACAATTATCAAAGGAGGAATTGGAAAATGGAAAAATAAAAATCATCTTTATTTAGCCAGAGTGAACCCTATATCAAAGGATTCCAGTTTCTTTGCTCGTTGCGTGTTTGTGAGTAATACTATCTAGTGTTATCACGGTTTATGGTCCGGTCAAATTAAAAGAAATTACCAATCTCATCACAGAAGGAATGAGAAGTCGGATTGATCTGAAGGCTATCCTCTAACATTGCTCTTTTCTTAGCAGTTTTATATGTGGTGGTGCTGTATTAAATTATATGCAATCCTTTTATTATTTCGTCCGTCGTTCAGCATTTTTCAAAACGTTTACGGACAGCCACATGGAGAAATTAATAAATTACCCTTGCGGTATTTTGATAGTCATTCGCAAGGGGACACTCTTTCACGAGTCACTAATGACGTGGATACTGTTGGACAATCGCTGAACCAAAGTTTAGGAACAGTGATTTCATCAAGTTTGCTTCTCATTGCTGTTCTCTTTATGATGTTTTTATAACAACGTGGTTCTATCCTTTGTAACGATTGGATCGGTTTTTGATTGGTTTTGTCTTTGTTGCGTTGATTATGGGCAAATCAGCAACGGTTTTTCCATGCACAACAAGAGAATCTTGCTAGTGTCAATGGATATGTGGAAGAGATGTATTCTGGTCACAATGTCATTGTCAGCTACAATGCTACCGAGGAATCAAAAAAAGCCTTTCAAATGCTTAATACAAAGCTTTATAATAGTATGTGGAAGTCCCAATTTATTTCTGGGATTATGATGTCATTAATGATATTTTACAGGGAACTTCGGTTATGTTATGGTCGTATTGGTTGGAGCGAGCATGGCATTGAATGGTGATGTCACGATAGGGGACGATTGTTGCCTTTATGGTATATCGTACGGACTTTTTCTCAACCATTGTCCCAAATTGCACAAGGGATTACTACTCTTCAACAAGCTGCTGCTATGGGGCGTGTATTTGAGTTTTTAGCAGAGCCGAAATGGAAACACGATAGCACAAGTCTCAACAGCTCGCAACTTTAAAGGGGATGTTACCTTTGATAATGTATTCTTTAGCTACAATCCGGATAGAACAATTATTCAGTGATTTTTCGTTAAGGCAAAAAGCCGGCCAAAAGATTGCTATTGTTGGTCCGACTGGTGCTGGGAAAACGACGATTGTCAATCTGTTGATGAAATTTTATGAAATTGAGAAAGGGCGGATTACCATTGATGGTGTTGATACCAAGCAGATGAAACGTTCTGAAGTGCATGATGCTTTCTCAATGGTCCTTCAAGACACTTGGTTATTTGAGGGAACGATTAAAGAAAATTTGATTTACAATCAGAAGAATATTTCTGATGAAGCCGGTTGTGGCAGCGACTAAAAGCTGTCGGGGTTCATCACTTTATCAAGACTTTGCCAAAAGGATACGATACAGTGTTGGATGACACAGTCAGTCTTTCTGTTGGGCAAAAGCAATTGCTAACTATCGCGCGTGCACTTCTTAAGGATGCTCCCTTACTTATCTTGGATGAAGCGACTTCGTCTGTTGATACGCGGACAGAAGAATTGATCCAAAAAGCGATGGATAAGTTGATGGAGGGAAGGACTTCTTTTCGTCATTGCTCACCGCTTGTCGACCATTGCCGTAATGCTGATTTGATTTTTGGTCATGCGTGATGGTAATATCATTGAACAAGGAAATCACGATCAATTGATGGAAGAAAATGGCTTTCTATGCTGATCTTTACAATAGTCAATTCGATGAAGAGGCAGAGTATGCGTAAAGGGAAACGACAAACGATAAATTGTAATAGAGACTCTTTTCTAGTCAAACTTTGACCGGAAAGAGTTTTTGATGCGGAGGAAAATAATGAAACAAGAAATTGAAATCAGAAACAGTAAAGAAGCTCTTTCTCGAGTTAAGAAAAATGGAACAGAAGTCCAATATTTTTATACCCAGAATTTGAAGCACATACAAACAAGATCCCATCAGGGGGTATTCAAGATTGGCATCGCCACCAACAGGTTGAAGAAGTGATTGTCGTTACTGGTGGAAAAATATCTATAGAGACAATAGAAAATGCGACATTAGAAAGAGCAGAAGTGAAACAAGGCGATGTCCTACGTGTTAAAAAAATAGCATTCATCGACTGGTGAATAGAAATCGCACATCAGCCTCTTTTATAGTGTTTCGATTTGTTCCTCAAGGGGTTAGCCAAGCTGATATCATAAAGAATGATAAATGCGATTGTGAAGAATTCGTTAAAAATATTGGGAGATTGAGTGAATGCTCTCTCCGTAGACAGTTGTGATAGGAATTTTAACCGTTAAATTTCCTGTTTCAAGGATCATAACTTTGTCAGTCAGGGTAAAAATAGCAAAAAGAAGCTGAGTACATTTTTGTACCAGCTTTTTCTGTTATTATCAACTCGTTAGTCTTCAAAACCATTTTTGTCAGACAGTTCTTTAAAAGAAATAACCTGATTTTTAATGGTTCTGCTTGCCTTGTTTGTCTGAGGTCAACAGCAATGAGGCCATAGCGATTTTTTTATAGGCGTTATTCCAAGACCAGTTATCCATACAAGTCCACATATGGTATCCTAAGCAATTGGCTCCTTTCGTGGATAGCTTGATGAAGGTAGCGAAGATGATTTTTAACAAATTCGATACGGTAGTCATCTTCAATTTGACCATTTGCGTTGATGTAACGTTCTTCACCTTCAACCCCATACCATTTTCTGAGATATAGCAAGGAAGATTTCCATAGTTATCACGAACATTCATCATAATGTCGTAGATTCCCTTTTTCATAGATTTCCCAACCGCGATAAGAGTTCATTTTTACCTGGCATATCGTAGTAGTCAAAGAAATCATCTGGCATAGGATTCTGCGGGTCTTTATCGGCAGGGGTTTTCCTTTGCTTTAACTCAACGTGGCTGGTAATAATTGACACCAAGCAAGTCAATGGTATTTTCTTTAATGGTCTGCAAATCTTCAGCTGTGTATTCTGGCATCATATCCAATTCTTTAATGATAGCAATCAAATCAGCAGGGTATTCGCCTTTGATGGCAGGATCTAAGAAAGAGCGATTAAAGAAAGCATCTGCAATTTGAGCAGCTTTGACGTCTTCAGGATTATTCTCATCACGCGGATAGCTTGGGGTTAAGTTGAGGATAATCCCAATTTTACCATCTTGCTTTTCGTGATAGGCTTTGACAGCTAAGCTGCTGGCGAGCATTTCGTGAAAAGCCACCTGTACAGCGTGTTTCATGTTGACTTCATTTGGATAATGGAAATTGTAGAGGTAACCACCTTCGACGGGGACAATGGGTTCACTGTGAGTGAACCAATATTTGACGCGGTCACCAAATAGGTCAAAGCAGGTTCTTGCAAAGTTTACATAGCATCAAACCGTTTCCCGATTAAGCCAGCGCCTTTTGCTTGTAGTGCCATTGGCATGTCAAAATGGTATAAGTTAATAAATGGTTCAATCCCATTTGTAATCAGTTCATCAATGAATGAATTGTAAAAATCTACGGCTTGTGGATTAACAGCACCAACACCTTCTGGGATTAGCTGACTCCATTGGATAGAAGTGCGGAAAGAATTGTGTCCAGTTGCTTTCATTAGTTGTACATCTTCTTTGTAATACTGATAATTATAGAAGCTTTATCAGGTCCAATATGGTTGAAAAATTTTTCAGGTTCTTTGTTGTACCAATAATCCCAGATATTCTCTCCTTTTCCATCACCGTCAAATCGACCTTCTGTTTGCGGCTCCACTGGAAGCAGTTCCCCAGAAAAAGCCTTTGGAAATGTTAAAAATGTCATATATTTTCTCCTTTTTAAAAATCTTTATAACACAATTTATACTCTTTTGTGGAAAAAGTCAATCTTTTTGATAAAAAGTATAGACATAAAGAATATAGTATAGTTAAAGTATCAAAAAGAAAAGAGGGATAATTGATGAACAAGTTTCTAGATCAAATCGGTGATAAGTTATTGCCATTGGCAAATAAGCTCGCGACCAATCGTTATTTGACTGTTTTGCGGGATGCCTTTGCATGCTCTCCTTTCCATTAACGATGTTTGGCTCAATTGAAGTCGTATTTTAACAATTTGCCGTTTTTCAATGATGCAACGAAAGCTACTTTGTGTCTAATCTATTTGGCAGTGGACAAAATGCAACAATGTCAATCTGTGACAGTGTGACGTTTTGCATTGGCTATTATTTGTCTAAGAGTTATGAAGTTGAAGGATTTTGGTGGAGCTATTTCCTTTCTAGTTTCCTTCTTTGACACCGTTTTACACGATGACAGATCAAAGGAGCAAAGGTTTCAGGGTTCTTAGTTTAGATCGTTTAGAGCCAAAGGGATGTTTCTCGGGATGCTTGTTGCATTCTGTAGCAGCAGAAATCTATTGCTGGGCGACGAAAAAGGTTGGCAGATTAAATGCCAGATAGCGTTCCGCCTGCAGTAGCCAAATCATTTGCGGCTTTAGTTCCTGCCATGTTAACTCTAGTGGTGTTCCTGTTTGTTAATGCTGGTTTGACAGGATTTTTCAATGCAAATCTTCGTGATATTATTTACAAGGTTATTCAAATACCATTGGTTGGATTGGGGCGCAGTATCTGGGCAACTTGCTTTGCAATCTTCTTTGTGCACTTTATGGTTCTTTGGGCTTCATGGACAAACTCTTGTCAATTCTGTCATGGATCCCATTTGGAATACCTTGATGTTGGACACATTTGGAAAGCTTATCAAGCCGGCAAGCATTTACCGCATATCATTTTCAAAATCGTTTATGGAAACATTTACTGTAGGACTTGGTGGTTCAGGTATGACCTTAGCAGTTGTCATCATTATGGCTTTTGTTCTGAAAAAGAAAATGTATAAGGACGTGGGTCGCTTGGCATTAGGTGCTGGAATTTTCAATGTTAACGAACCAGTTATCTTTGGTTTGCCAATCGTGTTGAATGCGACTATTTTGATTCCGTGGGTCTTGGCACCAATTATTGTTACTGCATTTAACTATATTGTGATGGCCTTGGGGATTGTTCCGGCTCCAACAGGAGTGGCAGTTCCTTGGACAGTGCCCATATTCTTTAGCGGAATACTAGCAACCAATTCTATTTTAGGAGGTATTCTTCAATTGGTGGATATGGTCATTGTAGGTCTTATCTGGTATCCATTCCTTCGTATGCTGGACAAACAACCTGATTCTGTATTATAATGAGATGAAAGAGAGATTCGCGGGAGCTATCTTATGCCTAAATACGAAGAAATAACAAATATACTTCGAGATCGAATCGCAAATGGAGTCTACCCAGTAGACTCCATGTTGCCTACTCAGTTTGAATTATCAAAAGAGTTCGGTGTTAGCCGAATGACTATAAAAAAAGCCATTGAGATTCTAACTATTGAGGGATTGATTTTTTCCAAACAAGGAAATGGAACGAGAGTGTTAAATTCCTCTTTTTGGGATAAAGAAGATTCAAAATTTCGCTTGAATAATTACAATGGCTTTGAGTCAAGATTTCAAAAATGATGATCGAACATTAACCAGTAAAAATTGTTCAATTTTACAGTTGAATTTCCAGAAGCCGAGATTGCAGAGCGCCTGCAAGTAGAAGTGACGGCGCCGGTTTATAAAATCATACGTTTGCGTCTGCTTGATGAGAAACCCTATGTGTTGGAACATACCTATATGCCGTGTGAGTTGGTGCCAGGATTGGATGAGACCATTTTGCTTCAGTCTATTTATGCTTATTTATGGGACGAATTAAACTTAAAATTTGCCGGAAGTTATCGCCATATTACAGCTGAAAAACCAGATGAATACGATCAGACCTACTTTGCTCTTGCCAAGAGACGATCCAATTTTGCAAGTAGAGCAGGTTGTTTATTTGGAAACTGGACGTCAAATCGGTATTCAAGAAGTCGTAATCGAGTTTGACACGAGAGGTATTCTCTTTAGATGTTAAAAATATTTAAGTTATCTATAATTAAAAGGAGGCAATGATGTCGGAACCATTATTTTTACAATCTCGTTATGCATGAAAAATCTGGGTGGAACGAAGCTGCGAGATGAATTTGGCTATGAAATTCCCAGTGACAAAGTGGGCGAATACTGGGCGATTTCGGCTCATCCACATGGTGTTTCTCACCATAAAGAATGGTCGTTTTGCTGGTATGGGCTTGGATAAAGTCTATGCTGAACACCGTGAGCTGTTTGGAAATAGTAACGAACCTGTCTTTCCACTCTTTAACGAAAATCTTAGATGCCAATGATTGGTTGAGTGTTCAAGTTCATCCGGATGATCACTATGCTATGGAGCTACGAAGGAGAATTAGAAAAAGCGGAGTGCTGGTATGTGATTGCTGCAGATGAAGGAGGAGAGATTATTTGATGCACAATGCCAAGTCACGAGAAGAGTTGCGCCAGCAGATTGAAAAGAAAGAATGGGATACGCTCTTTGACAAAAAGTGCCAGTCAAGGCTGGGGATTTTTCTATGTGCCAAGTGGAACGATGCATGCGATTGGATCTGGTATTCTGATTCTAGAAACTCAACAATCTAGTGATACAAACCTATCGTGTTTATGATTTTGATCGAAAAGATGCCCAAGGTAATTTGCGGAATTGCATTTGAAAAACCATCGATGTGCTTATTATTGGGAATCAGCAATAGCTACGGTTATATTGAAAGCAGATGATTTGACCAACGCTGCTAGTGGCCAGTGACTTTTTGCTGTTTATATGGGAAGTATCAGGAAAAAGTTACTCTTGAGAAAACGGCTCCCTTATTTATTAGTGAGTGCTGCATGGCAGGACGATGATGACAGTAGATGAGAAACTTATCCAATTGCAAAAGGAACTCATTTTATCCCTACCAAGCGACGTGGAGGCTTGGACTTTTGAGGACAAGATCTTGAAATGATTGTCAGTCATCCGTATGATATAAAAATCAGAGGTTGGGGAAAGCCACGGCCTCTTTTACTATGCGTTGAAATAGTAGAACGACCATTTTATTCTCTGTTTTATCTGTCTCTATCTTGTCCTATCTGCTTACCCATCATTATATCGGTCTATTTCATACTCTTCACTGGTAGATGAATTGTCAGTTATATTAAAAATTGATGTCATTTTCAGAAAAACGTTGATAGTGTTTCAGAAAAACGTTATAATGGCTGGATATTGATTTAGGAGATGTTTTCCAAGCTGAAGAATATTTTTATATGCGCCCTTTGGAAATCAAGCAAATGAGGAGAGAAGCAGACCTATTAACAAAGTTGCAAGCTCTAGCTATGTTATCAAGTGATGCTTTATCTTCGATTGCTTATGGTCCCGAACAAGTTGTTTTAGTGTTGGTATCTGTATCTGCTGGTGCGATTTGTGGTCGCTACCAATTGGCATTGTGGTGCTGACTTTTATTGGCTAGTTTGACTATTTGCTATCGTCAGGTGATTCATGCCTATCCGCAAGGTGGTGGGGCTTATAGCGGTTACAACGGAAAATCTTTCACCAAAAAGCTGGTCTGATTTCAGGTGGTAGTCTGCTGGCTGACTATATGTTGACGGTAGCGGTATCTGTTTCTTCGATCGGATGCGATTACGTCAGCAATTCCTGCTTTGCATCCGTACAATTTGTCACATTTCGATTGTTTTAGTGCTGGCTTTTAATGCTAATGAACTTGCGCGGATTGCGAGAATCTGCAGTTTCTCTGATGATACCAGTATTTGTTCATCGCAAGTACTGTTTTCTTGATTGGCTTTTGGCTTATTGCAATTATTGCTGGGAAATTTATCCTATCATGCAACGGTTCATCGAAAAATCCATCTCAGGTGTTAGCTTAGTGCTTCTGTTACGTGCTTTTTACGAGCGGTTCAGCCTCTTTGACAGGTGGAAGCTATTTCAAATTCTGTCCCATTTTTCAATACTGAGCTGAAAATGCGCAAAAACTTTGGCAATTATGGCAGCGATTCTGGGTTTATGTTTGCTGGCATTACCTTTTTAAATTATTGGATTGGAATTGTTCGATAAAGGTGTTACGACGCTTGCTCAAATGGCACAGACTATTTTAGGAAATTCACCCTTGACAACTTCTTTTTATGTTTTCCAATTGTCAACAGCTCTCATTCTTGCTGTGGCGGCTAATACAGGCTTTTTCGGCCTTTCCTATGCTATCTTTACAATATGGCAAAAATAAATATATGCCACATATGTATATGGAGAAGGGCGCTCGCTCACACTCAAATGGGATTTTGACCTTGGCTATTGGTCAATTTTTCTGTTGTTGATTTTCAACGGGAATAGCTGAGCGGCTCATTCCACTTTTATACGATTGGTGTATTTGTACCTTTTGCGTCAAACAGGAATGGTCCTGACATTGGCGCAAACAGCATGGAAAAACATTTTAAAATATTCTGTAACAAATATTCTGGGTGCAGCGATTTGTTACACGATTGTGGCGATTTTGTTGCTTTTCCGTTTGCGAGATATCTAGCCATTCTTCCCAATTATTATTATTTTGCTTTGATTTTCTAACAATCAAAAATCATTATAACAAAGTCGCTAATCAACTGCGCTTGAATACAAAAAGTCGAACGAGTGAACTATGCAGGTAATCTGGTTTTTAGTCCTGTTGGGAATGTTACGCGTGTTAGTGCTGGTGTGATGAATTATGCTTTGTAGTATTGGTGATGAAGTGATTGCTATGCACGTATCTACTAAAGAAACACAAGAAAAGATGAAGAAGTAGCAAGTGAATTTAAACACTATTTTTCAGATATCCAATTTGTCAATGTAGAAACAAGTTACCGTAATATCATCAGACCAACAGTACAGTATGTGACAAAAGTCGCTCGTAATGCCCAGAAGAAAGGTTATACCGTGACGGTATTAGTGCCACAGTTCATTCCAAATCATAGCTGGCAAAATATGCTATAATCAAATGAGTCTGAAATTGAAATATTTTCTCAGATGGCATGAAAATGTTGTTGTAGCTAGCTATTCTTATCACTTAAAAAGAATAAGAATATAAAACGGCGGTGTCAAATGGAACTGCTGTTTTTATCTTTTAATTTTCGAAAGATGTAGCATGCTATAATGAAAAGAGCGTTTTTAAATAAAAATTATGACAAGTAAAGAAAAATGGCGAATATTTTAAGAACAATTATCGAAAACGATAAAGGTGAGTTAAGAAGACTAGAAAAATGGCAAAGAGAGTCATGGCTTATGAAGACGAAATGGCTGCTTTGTCAGATGAAGCTTTTGAAAGCAAAGACAGATGAATTCAAGCAACGGTATCAAAATGGCGAGTCATTAGATGATTTGCTTTACGAGGCCTTTGCTGTCTGTCCGTGAAGGGCAAAGGCAGTGTTAGGGCCTCTTCCCATACCCCTGCACAGATTAGGGAGGGATTGTCTTACACCATGGAGATGTACTCAGAAATGCGTACTGAGAAGGGAAAAACTTTGACAGCGACCATGCCGGTTTATCTGAATGCTTTTGTCTGGTGAAGGTGACACGTTGTCACAGTAAATGAGTACTCTGACAGAACGTGACGCAACTGAAAATGGGTGAATTGTACTCTTTGGTTGGGACTTCTGTTGGTATTAACCTTGCCGCAAAGTCATCAGCAGAAAAGAAAGAAGCCTATGCTTTGCGATATTACCTATTCAACGAATGCAGAGATTGGGTTTGATTATTTGCGCGACAATATGGTAGTGCGTGCTGAAAAATATGGTGCAACGCCCACTTAACTATGCTTTGGTTGATGAAGTGGACTCTATTTTTGATTGATGAAGCTCAGTACACCTTTAATTGTGTCTGGACCAACTTCGTCTGATACAAATCAGCTTTATCATATGGCGGATAGCTTTTGTAAAAACTCATTAAACAAAGATGATTATATTATTGATGTTCAGTCTAAAACTACTGGACTTTCTGATTCGGGGATTGATAAGGCAGAAAGTTATTTCCAAACTAGAAAAACCTGGTATGACATTGAAAATGTAGCACTGACTCACTTTGTTGACAATGCTCTTCGTGCAAATTATATTATGCTGTTGGACATTGACTATGTGGTTAGTGAAGAACAGGAAATTTTGATTGTTGACCAATTTACAGGTCGGACAATGGAAGGTCGCCGCTATTCTGATGGACTCCACCAAGCAATTGAAGCTAAAGAAGGTGTACCAATTCAAGATGAAACGAAGACCTCAGCTTCTATCACTACCAAAATCTGTTCCGTATGTATAAGAAAATTGTCGGGGATGACGGGAACGGCCAAGACAGAAGAAGAAGAATTCCGCGAAACTTATAACATTCTGAGTGATTCCGATTCTCTACCAACCGTCCGGTGGCTCGTATTGATCACTCAGACCTTCTTTATCCAAGTATTGAATCAAAAATTTAAAGCAGTTGTCCAAGATGTGAAAGCTCGTCATGAAAAAGGGCAACCTGTACTTGGGGGACAGTTGCTGTTGAAACGAGTGATTATATTTCTAAAAATTAGTCGAAGCTGGAGTTCCTCATGAAGTATTGAATGCGAAAAATCACTATAAAGAAGCGCAAATCATTATGAATGCTGGTCAGCGAGGTGCTGTAAACGATTGCAACCAATATGGCTGGTCGTGGTACGGATATTAAACTTGGTGAGGGCGTCCGTGAGTTAGGTGGGCTTTGTGTCATTGGTACAGAACGTCATGAAAGTCGTCGTATCGATAATCAGCTTCGTGGTCGTTCCGGACGTCAGGGAGATCCAGGGGAGTCGCAATTTTATCTGTCACTTGAAGCATGAGCTCATGCGTCGTTTTGGTTCAGAGCGGATTAAAGCAGTTATGGAACGCTTCAAATGAGTGAAGAAGAGTCGGTTATCAAATCCAAAATGTTTACCGTCAAGTGGAAGGAGCCCAAAAGCGTGTTGAAGGGAACAATTACGATACACGTAAACAAGTCCTTCAATATGATGATGTCATGCGTGAACAACGTGAGATTATCTATGCACAACGTTATGATGTCATTACGGCTGATCGTGATTTAGCACCGGAAATTCACGCTATGATGAAGCGGACTATTAATCGCTTTGTAGATGGCAATAGTCGTGCCGAACAGCAAGAAAAATAGAAGCTATTGTGAATTTTGCTAAATATAATCTGGTGCCCGAAGATTCTATCAACATATCAGACTTAATCGATTTATCAGATGATGAAATAAAGGAAAAACTTGTATCAACGAGCACTTGAAGCTATATGACAATCAGGTCGCAAAATTGCGAGATGAAGAATCAATCAGAGAATTCCAAAAAGTTTTGATTCTGCGTAGTGGACAATAAATGGACTGGACCATATTGATGCTTTTTAGATCAATTACGTAATGCTGTTGGACTCCGAGGTTATGCACAAAACAATCCGGTTGTTGAATATCAAGCAGAAAGTTTCCTGCATGTTTAATGATATGATTGGTTCGATTGAGTTTGATGTTACACGGTTGATGATGAAAGCTCAAATTCATGAGCAAGAGCGTCCACGGACGGAACACCATATCAGTACAACGGCAACACGTAATATTGCAGCACCAAAAATCTGGCTTACCTAGTGATATCGATTTGACAAAAAGTGAAGCGCAATGACTTATGTCCATGTGGTTCTGGTAAGAAGTTTAAAAATTGTCATGGGCGCCATAGATAAGTAGTGTATAGGGGAGATTATGACATTTAAAGCAACTAGTCAGCCAATTGATGTAGCAAAAGTTCGCAATATATCAAAAATTAGAAGGAGATGCTTTAGCCAAGAAAGAAGCACGAGATCGGGAACTAGACGCAATTATTCGCGCGGAGAAGATGATCGAATTCTGTTGATTATTAGCCCATGTTCTTCTGATAATGAAGCAGCTGTTCTAGAATATGCAAAACGTTTATCTACCCTTCAAGAAGAGGCAAAAGACCGTATTTTTATGGTGATGCGTGTGTATACGGCAAAAACCTCGTACCAATGGTGACGGCTATAAAGCGTTTGATTCATCAACCAAATGCGAAAGCAGCCCCAAGTTTAATCAATGGCATTAAAGCAGTGCGCAATTTGCATTATCGTGTTAGTTACAGAAACGGGAATGACGACAGCTGATGAAATGCTGTGATCCGGAAAAATCTTCCGTTAGTAGATGATTTGATTTCTTATATGGCTGTTGGGGCACGTTCTGTGGAAGATCAGCAACACCGTTTTGTAGCTAGTGGAGCTGACGTTGCGACTGGTTTAAAAAAACCCCACTTCTGGAAATCTTAATGTTATGTTTAATGGGATTTATGCAGCCCAAAACAAAACAAAGTTTCTTGTTTGCTGGTAAGGAAGTAGAAACTCAGGTAATCCCTTTACGCGCATGCTATTCTGCGCGGTGGTCTGATGAATACGGAAAGAACATTCCAAATTATTACTATGATAATTTACTAGATACGATTGCTCAATATGAAAAATGGGCTTAGAAAATCCTTTTATCATCATTGATACCAACCATGATAATTCTGGAAAACAGTATTTAGAACAGGTGCGAATTGTCCGTCAAACTTTAATCAATCGTGATTGGAATGAGAAAAATCAAAAATTGTACGTGGCTTTTATGGATCGAGTCTTACTTTAGAAGATGGCCACAAATGAGCCTGAAGTGTTTGGAAAAATCCATCACAGACCCTTGTTTGGGTTGGGATAATACAGTCAGATTAGTCAAGGAAATTTATAGTACCCTATCTCATGAGATAAGGATGGAGTTGAGACTAGTCTCAACTCTTTTTAAAAAGATGATTAAAGGACATGGTATTGATATAGAGGAAATTTCTTCTATTCAAAAAGTTTATGAAAAATGCTCGCTTTGCGAAGAAAGTTTTGACAGCCGCAGAATTTGACAGATTTGAAAAGCTGACTGGTAAGCGAAAATGGAATATTTGGCGGGCGTTGGTCTGCTAAAGAGGCGTTTTCTAAAGCATGGGGAACTGGCATTGGTTGTGTCACCTCTCAGGATTTAGAAATTTTAAATAATGAAAAAGGAGCGCCTATTTTCACCAAACTTTTTCTGGCAAGGTCTGGGTATCGATCAGCCATGCAGGTAATATTGTTACAGCTAGTGTGATTTTGGAGGAATATCATGAAAACGAGTAATCATCGACCTACTAAGGCAATTGTGGATTTAGCGGCTATCCATTTTAATATAAAAACAAATTGCGGCACATATACCAGATGATGTTGAAAATGGGTTGTTGTTAAAGCAGATGCCTATGGTCACGGTGCAGTTGCTGTTACGCAATCTATCGAGCCAATTGTGGATGGTTTTTGTGTTTCCAATATTGATGAAGCTTTTGAACTGAGAGAAGTTGGTATTTCAAAAATTTGGTTCTGGGAGTATCAACTCATCCAGTCTCGTTCCATTGGCAATGAAATACAAGATTACTTATACGGTTGCTAGTTTAGAATGGATTGATTTGTTGTTACAATCAAACATAGATGTAACTGGATTGGTTGTTCATATAAAATCGACTCTGGAATGGGTCGGATTGGTTTTCGAATAGCCAAGACGCTCAAGAAGCGATTCATCGTTTGAAAAAGTAGGGGCTCAGGTCGAAGGAATTTTTACCGCATTTTGCGACAGCTGATGAGGCAGATACGCAAAAATTTGCGGCACAGTTAGCACGTTTTAAAGAAATTCTAGAGCGATTAGATATTGTTCCAATTGTTCATGCTAGCAATCTGCGACGACCTTTGGCATGCAGATACTGTTATGAAAGCAGTTCGTTTGGTGATATAATCTATGGCCTCAATCCCAGCGGCCGTACCTTGGAGCTTCCTTATGAAATGAAACCGGCTCTTTCTTTAATTTCAGAACTGGTTCATGTGAAGCAATTAGAAGCAGGGAAGATATTGGTTACGGAGCTCACTTATACACTAGCGATAGCCCACAGTTCATTGGGACGATTCCACTAGGCTATGCTGACGGTTGGACGCGAGATATGCAAGGTTTTAATGTTCTAATTGATGGGAAAGCTTGTCCCGTTGTTGGACGTGTCTATGGATCAGATTACCGCCTCGTTTGCCTCGATTTTATCCTCTATTGGTACGTCGGTTGTTTTCATCGGAAAAAGTGGGGAAGAGGTTATTTCGCAACAGATGGGCAGAAAAACGTGAACGATTAACTATGAAGTGGTCTGTTTGCTTAGTGACCGTGTACCTAGAATCTATAAAAAGTGAGTTAACATTTAAAAAGCAGTCGGAAACACTCCAAAGATTTGTCAGAGGGGATCTGTTTTAGTCTGCTTTTTATAAATTTCAAGAAACAGAACTGAAGGGGAATTATGAATTTACACCAACCTTTAACGGTTCTTGCCAGGTGTAGGACCAAAATCTGCCGAAAATTGAGTAAACTTGGTATTGAGAACCTGCAGGATTTGCTGCTCTATTTTTCCATTTCGCTATGAAGACTTTTAAAAGTAAAATGTGTTAGAATTGGAAGATGGTGAAAAGGCGGTTATCCCAGGACTTGTCGTTACGCCAGCCAATGTGCAGTAGTTATGGCTATAAACGTAATCGTCTCACGTTTTACTATCAAGCAAGGTGAAGCGGTCCTTGCCGTCAACTTTTTAATCAGCCTTTATCTAGCAGATAAGGTAGCACTTGGTTCAACTATTGCTATTTTTGGCAATGGGATAAGCGCCAAGGCTGGTTTGACTGGAATGAAAATTTTAGCACAAGTAGAAGATGATTTGCAGCCAGTCTATCGGGTAGCCTCAGGGATTAGTCAAAACGAGTTTAGTAAAGATTATTAAAATAGCTTTTGACCAAGGGCTAGGACCTTCATTGGAAGAAAAATATACCTCAAATTCTGCTAGATCATTATCAACTATTGGGACGTAGCTGTTGTGCGCGCGATGCATTTTTCCAAAAAGATTTGGCAGAATACAGCTATGCTTTATGGCGGGTTAAATTTGAAGAACTTTTTACTTTCAAATGCAATTGCAGGTTTTTAAGAGGGAAAGCAAGGATGTGAGTCATGGATTTGCTATCCCGGTGGCGAGATGATTTATTAGAGAAGAAGTTATCATTGCTCTTTGAGCTAACGGATGCCCAGAAACAGAGTCTCGATGATATTCTACAGGATATGCAAGCCCCAATCCATATGGAACCGACTTTACAGGGAGATGTTGGCAGTGGAAAGACAGTGGTTGCGTGTCTAGTCTATGTATGCCGCTTATTCAGTTGGGGTGCAGTCTGCTCTATGGTACCGACTGAAATTTTTGGCTTGAACAGCACTTTTGTCTAGCCTCACTCAGCTTTTTCCTGAGTTACGTGATAATTCTGTTGACAGGAGGAATGAAATTAGTAGAACGAAAGCAGGCATTAGATGCTATTAAAAGCTGGACAGGTGGATATGATTGTTGGAACCCATGCCCTGATTCAAGAAGGAGTTTCCTATCATCGTTTGGGCCTAGTAATTATTGATGAGCAGCATCGTTTTGGAGTGGAGCAGAGACGGTTCTGCGGGAAAAAGGGGGATAATCCTGATGTTCTCATGATGACTGCAACACCGATTCCGAGGACACTTGCGATCACCGCCTTTTGGCGATATGGATGTGTCGGTTGATTGATCAAATGCCAGTGGGGCGTAAGCCGATTATCACTCGCTGGGTCAAGCACGAGCAGCTGAATGTGGTTCTCAATTGGTTGGAGAAAGAGCTGCAAGTAGGTGCTCAGGTATATGTCATCTCTCCTTTGATTGAGGAGTCAGAAGCGCTGGATCTAAAAATGCTATTGCTTTTGGAAGAGGAATTAAAGATTTATTTCAGTGACAAAGCACAAGTAGCTCTGCTACATGGTAAAATGAAGAGCGATGAAAAAGATGCCATTATGCAGGGCTTTAAGAAAGGAAAAATAGATATTCTGGTATCTACAACAGTCATTGAAGTCGGTGTTAATGTACCAAATGCTACGGTTATGCTAATCATGGATGCGGATCGTTTTGGGCTCAGTCAGCTCCACCAATTGCGCGGTCGGGTAGGACGTGGAGACAAGCAATCTTATGCGGTTCTCGTGGCTAATCCCAAGACTGAATCTGGTAAGAAGCGCATGAAAAATCATGACGGAAACGACTAACGGTTTCGTCTTAGCTGAGGAAGACCTGAAAATGCGTGGTTCTGGTGAAATCTTTGGCACTCGGCAGTCTGGTTTACCAGAATTTCAGGTGGCGGATATTGTAGAGGATTATCCGATTTTAGAGGAATCCAGAAAAGTTGCTAGCCAAATTGTATCTATTCCTGATTGGCGAACGCATGCAGATTGGCATATTGTAGCACTTTATTTGGATAAGCAGGGTTATTTGGACTGACTTTTAGTCAGCATGATGGATACATCAAAGATGAGAGATAGGGACCAAAATTTTTAGTCCCTATCTCTCATCTAAAACTCTACTAAACTTGAAAAAGTGAATAACCTTGAGACCCTGTTTCGCAAGTTCTACCACTAACTAAAAGTCAATTAGCTACTGTGTCGTTGGTTTATTGCAACGTATATTTTCAAATTGAGGCGTTTTGTAATAGCTCTTTAAAAATTAAGTTTTTCTGAAAAGAAATCTATAAGCCTGTTTTTAAGTTTTTCGGGCTATACTAAATTCATCAAAAGAAAGAGGTAAGTCCAATGACAGTAAACATTAAAGTGAATTATAACAAAACATTCAAAAATTCAGGAAAGGAATTAGAAATATATGGTAGATAACTAAAAAAACAAGCGAGTTAAAAACTTTTTCATAAATCTCCCAAACATAAAATCTCCTAAAAAGCTTCGAAATAATCGAGGCTTTTTATCTATATAAGAACTCTAGCCTTCTATGTAGTTTTTAATGTCTGCCCTTGAAGTCCAGCATTAAGGGCGATGAGAAGTTTGATACGAGCTTTTAGGAGCATTTAATTCTTTAACAAACATAATCCCTGCTTCATGAAGGGTCACACCGCCTCCTTCATAAGCATAAACTGGCTCTGCAATGCCATTGAAAGCAACGAGATACCAATGCAATTGGGAGACCACAAGTAGTCATATGACTGAGCTTTTGTGCCACTTCTGTGGTAGATTCCCAGCTCCGAAGGCTTCAATGATGAGACCGTCTATTTTCTTCAAATCTAACATATCCAGCAATTGGTTGTCATCTCCAGCATAGGTGGGGGATAATAGGAATCAAGCCAGTAATCTTATTCAAATGAAAAATGCACGCGTGGTTCGGCAGTTTTAAAATAGAGGATTTCTTTTCATAATCAATCCAAGTGGACCATGAGTTGGCGTTTGAAAGGTACTGACATTTGTTGTATGTGTTTTTTGTTACGTATTTAGCAGAATGGATTTCATCATTCATAACTACTAGAACGCCTTTTCCGCGTGCCTTTTTCATCACTTGCAACACGAAGTGCAGACAAGTAATTGTAAACCCGTCACTCCCTGAGTTCATTAGAGCTTCGCATGGCACCAGTCAAAACAACAGGAATATTTGGAAGTTCCATCGTATCCAAAAATATGTCTGTTTCTTCTAGAGTGTCGGTTCCGTGAGTAATCACAACACCGTCAAAAATGATTTCCATCTGTCTTGATTCTTTTGTACAATTGTAGCATGTGCTGCGGTGTCATGTGAGGACTAGGAATATTGAATATATCAAGAGCAGTCACTTGAACGCCTTCTAGAGGAACTGCGACATGGTTCATGGGATTGTGTTCATTTGTGACGACTTTTCCAGTGGTGTCAGCCTGCATGGAAATAGTACCGCCAGTATGTAAAACTAGAATTTTTTTGGTCATAAGTGAGCTTCTCCTGAATCTATGCTATAATTATTGTATCATAAAAAGAAAGAGATGAGAAATGAATGGAAATCAAAGCAGTCTTTTTGATATTGACGGGACATTAGTAAATGATAGTCGGACGGTCTTGAAATCCACAGAACAAGCGATCCATAGTTTGAAACAGCAAGGTATTTTAGTTGGTTTAGCCACAGGAAGAGGTCCCTTTTTGTTCAATCCTTTTATGGAACAGTTGGATTTAGATTTTGCAGTAACCTATAATGGACAATATATTTTTTCAAAAGATAAAGTCATTTCTGCCAAGCCACATAGATAAAACGAGCTTACGTCATTTGATTCAATATGCGCATCAGCATAAAATAGAAATTTCATTTGGGACAAAAATCAGGAATGGTTGGTTCAAAAATCATGAGCTTTGGCATGAGCAAGTTTTTCAATGGATCAGCCGTTTTGTTCCGAAAAAGATGACACATTTGGTCAATAAAGGTTTCAACTCATGTAATCAGTAAGGCGCCCTCAACAACAGAATGATTTATTTAAATCTATTCAAGAGCCGATTTATCAAGTGTTAACGTTGGCGACTCCGAGAGAAACACAATCTATAGAAGCCGATTTTTCCAAATTTAAAATTCACTGCAGCAGTCCTTTTGCAGCTGACATTATCAATCAGGGTATGTCCAAGCCAGAGGGGATTGCTGGTTGAAAGGAATATGGCTTTTGATATCAATCAAGTCATGGCTTTTGGTGATTCTGATAATGATGTTGAAATGTTAGCGGGGGTTGGGATGTCCATCGCTATGGGAAATGGAACTAGTCGCGTGAAAGAAGTTGCGAAACACACTACTAGCAGTAATAGTCAGGACGGAATTCATAAGGCTTTTGGAGCATTTTGGTATTTTTGGCGAGTGAAAAAGTCTTTATCAGTAGCGACCACCATTTTAATAAGGTTAAAGAATTTCATGGGATATCGGACGAATGCACGCAGGAAGAACCCATTCTGTGGACAACAGAGGGTGCTCGTCATCGTGCAGGTTTCAAGGTAGAAGAGCTAGTGGAATTTTTTTACGTGCAGCCAGTCCGTCAGAAGAAATTTTCAATCAGTCTGTTCAATCTTTGCATAAAGCGATAGATAAAGCTCTGATAAGGTTAAACAGAAGAGTAACGCAGAGATGTCTCTCGTTGGACAAGTAGATGCACTGATTGATATGCTATATTTTACTTATGGTAGTTTTGTTTTAATGGGAGTAGATCCTGAGCGTTTATTTGAAATTGTACACCAAGCGAATATGGGGAAACTCTTCCCAGATGGTAAAGCGCACTTTGACCCAGTTACTCATAAAAATTTTAAAACCAGATGATTGGGAAAAAAATTATGCACCAGAACCTGCTATCAAAAAAGAGCTTGAACGCCAAATTCAAGCTTATCAACGAAATTGTGAAAAAAATGAAGAATAAAAAAAGAGGAGAGACTGGTTTATGCCAATCTCTTTATCTTTGTATTATAATGTTTTTCCTTATCACGAACAACAAGTAAGTCAACTTTTGCATGACGCAAGATGTATTCAGATGAGGAACCAACCAGTAACCGTTCAAAGGCATTGGAGCCCGGTAGCACCGACCATGATGAGATCAACTTTTTGTTCTTCTGGAATATCAGTGGCAAGAAGGGTTTTTCGGATTTCCCATTTCAACAACTGTGACAACATTTCCACACCAGCTTCTTTGGCTTTTTCAGCATATTGATCCATGAGTTTTTGGCGTCTTCTTGTAATTCTTCATAGACTTCTGCATCAAATGTAGAAACGCTTTGCAATGCACGTGTATCAATAACATGTGCAATTGTTAGACGTGAATTATTTCTAGCGCCACATTTACCCCTTTTTCAAAGGCAAGTTCGGCTTCGTGAGAACCATCAACAGCAACCATAATGTTTTGATATCTTTGTAGCATAGGAATACCTCCATTCTTTCTTTAGTTATATTGTAACCCTTTACATGAAAAAGTAAAGTATTTTTCAAGCAGACTTTACAAGAAGTTTTTGAGATTTTTTTAGAAAAATTGCGTTATAATAAATTGATTCTTTTGAAATGAGGATTGATGAAAGAATTTAATAAATCGACAAAGTTAGAACATGTAGCTTATGATATCCGAGGTCCTGTCTTAGAAGAAGCTATGCGGATGCGTGCAAATGGTGAGAAAATCCTTCGGTTGAACACAGGAAACCCTGCTGAGTTTGGTTTTACGGCACCAGATGAAGTGATTCATGATTTGATTATGAATGCACGGGATAGCGAGGGCTATTCAGACTCGAAAGGGATTTTTCTGCTCGGAAAGCTATTATGCAATATTGCCAGTTAAAGAATATTCCAAATGTTGATATTGACGATGTCTCACTTTGAAATGGAGTCATGAGCTGATTGTCATGTCTATGCAAGGTTTGCTAGACAATGGTGATGAGGTGCTGGTACCTATGCCGGATTATCCTCTCTGGACTGCTGCTGTGAGTTTAGCAGGAGGGAATGCTGTTCACTATCTTTTGTGATGAAGCTGCTGATTGGTACCAGATATTGATGACATTAGATCGAAAATTACTTCTAATACAAAAAGCTATTGTCGTTATCAACCCAAATAATCCGACAGGAGCTCTATATCCTAAGGAAGTTTTAGAAGAGCTGGTTGACGTTGCACGGCAAAAATAATTTGATTATTTTTGCGGATGAGATTTATGATCGTTTAGTAATGGATGGTGAAAAAGCATATAGCTATCGCAAGTTTAGCTCCTGATCTTTTCTGTGTTAGTATGAACGGTTTGTCTAAATCGCACCGTATTGCAGGCTTTCGTGTAGGATGGATGGTGCTATCTGGACCAAAAATATCATGTAAAAGATTATATCGAAGGGCTAAATATGCTGTCAAATATGCGTCTGTGTTCAAATGTCCTATCTCAGCACGTGGTACAAACATCGCTTGGTGGTTATCAATCAGTAGATGAGTTACTACTTCCCGGTGGAAGAATTTATGAGCAACGGAATTTTATTTATAAAGCTATCAATGAAATTCCAGGTCTATCTGCAGTAAAAACCTAAAGCAGGGCTTTTACATTTTCCCTAAAATTGATAGAGAAATGTATCAAGTAGATGATGACGAACAATTCGTGCTGGATTTCTTAAAGCAAGAAAAAGATTTTACTGGTGCATGGACGGGGCTTTAATTGGAAAGATCCTGACCATTTCCGGATTGTTTACCTGCCTCGTGTAGATGAGTTAGCACAAATTCAAGAGAAGATGACTCGTTTCTTAAAACAATATCGACGATGATAAATGGCAGCCCTTTGGCTGCTTTTTGTATCAGGCGTAGGTATCTTCGTTTTTATAGAAGTAACAAAGTATAATTGTACCTCAATAAACAATTTTCAGATAATTGTTGAAGATTAAAGCGCTTTATGGTATAATCAATAAGATTATATGCGAGGTAAATTATGGCAAACTTATTAGCAAAAACAAGAAAAATAACATCTATTTTGCGTCGTTCAGATGAGCGATTGCAGGATGAACTACCTTATAATGCAATTACCCAACAATTAGCTGAAATTATGGATTGCAATGCTTGTATTGTAAATAGCAAAGGGTCGTCTTTTGGGGTATTTCATGCGCTACAAGACAAACAATGATCGTGGAAGCATTTTATCAAACGAAAAATCTTCCCAGAAGAGTATGTTCGCACCGCAAATTTGATGTATGATACTGAGGCCAATCTTCCAGTCAATCATGATTTATCTATTTTTCCTATTGAGGCAAAAAGATGAATTTCCAGATGGCTTGACGACAATTTCACCAATTCATGTTTCTGGGATTCGTTTAGGGACATTGATTGTTTGGCGCAATGATAAAGAATTTGACGATGATGATTTGATCTTGGTTGAAATTGCAAGTACAGTGGTTGGTATTCAGCTACTCAACTTCCAACGAGAAGAAGATGAAAAATATTCGACGTCGAACAGCCGTAACTATGGCTGTAAATACTTTGTCTTATTCAGAACTACGAGCTGTTTTCTGCTATTTTAGGTGAATTATGGTAATGAAGGGCAGCTAACAGCTTCAGTGATTGCAGATCGTATTGGCATTACGCGCTCAGTGATTGTCAATGCTCTACGTAAACTAGAAAGTGCAGGCATTATCGAAAGTCGTTCTCTAGGAATGAAAGGAACCTATCTTAAAGTTCTTATCCCCGATATCTTTGAAGAGATTAAAAAGCGAGATTACTGATGACAAAAGCATTAATTTCAATTGACTATACAGTGGACTTTGTAGCAGATAATGGGAAAATTGACGGCAGGCGCACCAGCTCAGGCAATTTCCGAAACCATTGCCCAAGTGACCGAGGCAGCTTTTGAGCGAGGAGATTATATCTTTTTTGCAATTGATGCCCATGACGAAGGAGATACTTTCCACCCAGAAAGTAAACTCTTTCCACCACACAATATCAAAGGAACTAGTGGACGTAATCTTTATGGCTCATTAGCTGATTTTTATAAGAGACATCAAGCGGACTCTCGAGTCTTTTGGATGGACAAGCGCCATTATTCTGCCTTTTTCTGGCACAGATTTGGATATACGTCTGCGAGAAAGAAAAGTAGACACGGTGGTTCTGACAGGAGTCTTGACGGATATTTGCGTCCTGCATACGGCAATCGATGCCTACAATTTAGGTATCAAATTGAGGGTGGTAGAATCTGCGGTAGCTTCTCTTTCTGCAGAAAATCATCAATTTGCTCTCAACCACTTGCAAAATGTTTTTAGGTTCTACTATAATAGATAACAATTTAAAAGTAAAAAGCAGTAAAGTAGGCTTGTTAACTTGCACAGAGAGTGCTGAAAGCTGAGAGCAGCGCCAAGGAGACAAAAACTCGAAGAACGTACTGTCAATGATAGAGTGGTTTTTCTATACGGTTCGTAGTAGTGGATAACGTTGTCTCAAAACCCATTATATCGTTGTAAATAATTTTGTGTGAATCAAAACACAAACGCCTGCTCACGTTACGAGCCTGAGGTTGCAATGCAATGAATAACAGTGGTACCACGGCTTTCGTCTGTTTATACAGATGGAAGTTGTTTTCATAGTTCTTAATGCTTTAGCACTAAGAACTATGGGTGGAGATTTCTATATGTAATTTGCGAGCAATTAGTGATTGAATTGAAATGAATGTAGAAAGAGGTAGTGAATATGAAAGAAGTTTTTATTGGAAACTACGGGTTAGAACAAGTTGGTCGAGAAATGACTGCGACTGGATGGGTTGCAAATATTCGAAACCATGGGAAATTAGCTTTTTATAGAGTTACGTGATCGAGAAGGCTTGTTTCAAGTTTTTGTAGCAGGTGCTAGTCCGGCTTTTGCTGAAATTGACCGTTTGCACAAGGAAGACGTTATCTCTGTCACAGGAAAAAGTTGTCAAACGAGAAGGGCGCTTTGTCAATAAAGCTATTAAGTCGGGACAAGTGGAGCTGAGAGCGGAGAAGATTGAGGTCATTTCTAGCAGCAAAGCACTGCCTTTTTGAGCTGGACCAGCATGCCCATACCGGTGAAGACCTGCGTCAGAAATACCGCTACCTGGACTTGCGCCGTGAGAAGATGACACATAACCTCAAACTGCGCCATCAGGTCACCCTCAACCATTCGGGAATATTTGAACGGTTTGGACTTTTTGGAAGTAGAGACGCCTTTATCTGACTAAGTCAACACCTGAAGGGGCTAGAGACTTTTTAGTTCCTAGTCGGGTCTTTTTAAAAACTCACTCTATGCGCTGCCGCAGAGCCCACAGATGCTAAAACAACTGCTGATGGAGCTGGCCTCGAGCGCTATTATCAGATTGTTCGTTGTTTCCGTGACGAAGACCTGCGGGCGATCGTCAGCCAGAGTTTACTCAGGTGGACTTAGAGTTGAGTTTTGCAAGCGAAGAAGAACCAAGCCTGGTTGAAGCTATGCTCAAGGCTGTTGTCAAGAAAACTCATGGTTTAGAGTTGACAGAAGATTTTCCAACTATCAGCTATGAAGAAGCTATGAACCGCTTTGGTTCTGATAAGCCAGATACACGCTTTTGGTTTAGAGCTGAAGAGTTTGACGAATTTGTGCCAGTCCAATGATTCGCTTCTCATCAAGAAAGCTTTGGATAACCAAGAGGAAGTGATGGGAATCTGTGTGCCAGATGCGGCTAGTGCTTTTAGCAAGAAACAGCTCAGTCATTTTTATCAAGAAATGAAGGAATTCGGCTGCAGTCGTTTTGCCAGTCTCAAGGTTGAAAATGGTCAATTGGTTGGAGATTTGGCTAGCACTTTTGAGGCTGAAAGTCAGGATTTATTAGCATGTTTTGATGCTAAGGAGAGAGATCTCATCCCTGCTAGTTGGCGGCCAAGAAGCGTCGGGCTCAGGAAGCTTTGGGCCATCTGCGTATAGAAGTCGCAAAAGCTTTGGATTTGATTGACCCAAGTCTGCTGCATTTCCTCTGGGTTGTGGATTGGCCGCTGCTGGAGTGGAATGAAGACCAAAATCGCTATCAAGCCATGCACCATCCTTTTTCACACAGGGGATTTTTGAAGATGGACAGGAGCCAAGTCAATTCCGCAGCCAGGCTTATGATATCGTCTTGAATGGCTATGAGATTGGCGGAGGAGCCTTCGTATTCACGACCGGAAAGCTCAGGAGGCCATGTTTGAGCTATTAGGCATGAGCCGAGAAGACTATGAGCGGACTTTGGTTTCTTTCCTAGAAGCTTTGAGTACGGCTTCCCACCGCATGGCGGCTTGGCTTTGGGTTTGGATCGCTTGGTTGTCGATTTTGGCTGGGGAAGAAAATATCCGCCAAGTCATCGCCTTTCCAAAAATGGTACTGGCTTTGATCCTATGCTGGAAAGTCCGAGTTTGGTTGACCAAAGGCAGCTCAAAGACCTGCATTTGGAATTGAAGAACGAAGCTTATTTATGATAAAAATAAGAAGACGATTATTTTCCAGTTATGCTGAAAAAAATAAAAAGAAGAGAAAGGAAACAGAGATGAAAAATTACTCAAGAGGAAGTAACGCATGTTGTTAACTTGTCAAAAACTCGCTTTTTCTCCAGAAGAAACAGCAGAGTTTGCGACAACTCTGTCAAAAATTGTCGACATGGTCGAATTGCTCAATGAAGTGGATACGGAGGGTGTGCCTTTACATCTAATGTGGCTGCCAATATCAACTATATGCGAGAAGATGTGGCTCAGCCAGGATGGAATCGGGACGAGCTTTTTCCAAAATGCACCTGAAAAAGAGCGGGCTACATCAAAAGTGCCTGCCATCCTAGATGACGGAGGAGATGCCTAATGACTTTTAATCACAAGACCATTGAAGAACTGCACGACTTGCTGGTCAAGAAAAGGAAATTTCTGCGGTAGAGTTAACTCAGGCAACTGTGGCAGACATCAAAAGAACGTGAGACGGCTGTGGACAGTTTCATTACTATCAGCGAAGAGGAGGCTTTGGCTCAGGCTGCGGCTCTAGATGCTAAGGGTATTGATGCCGACAATCTTATGAGCGGAATTCCGCTGGCAGTCAAGGATAATATCTCAACCAAGGGAATGTTGACGACGGCTGCCTCAAGATACTCTACAATTACAAGCCGATTTTTCAATGCGACCAGTGTGGAGAAGCTTTACGGTAAGGACATGATTATCGTCAGGAAGACCAACATGGACGAGTTTGCCATGGGTGGCTCCAGCGAAAACTCTTACTTTTAAGACGACAAAAATGCATGGGATAGCAGTAAGGTTCCTGGTGGATCATCTGGTGGTTCAGCGACAGCTGTTGCCTCTGGTCAGGTTCGTCTGTCACTGGGTTCAGATACGGGAGGTTCCATTCGTCAGCCGGCTTCCTTTAACGGTGTAGTCGGCCTCAAGCCAACCTACGGACGGGTTTCTCGTTTTGGTCTCATTGCTTTTGGATCTTCTTTAGACCAGATTGGACCTTTTCTCAGACTGTTAAGGAAAATGCTCAGCTTCTGAATGTTATTTCTGGTAATGATCCTAAGGATTCTACATCATCACAAGAAGCAGTGCCAGACTTTACCAGCAAGATTGGCCAAGACATTAAGGGCATGAAGATTGCCCTTGCCTAAGGAATACATGGGTGAGGGAATTGACAGCAAGGTTAAGGAAACGATTCTGGCAGCGGCGAAGCACTTGGAAAGTCTAGGAGCCATCGTTGAAGAAGTTAGCCTGCCTCACAGCAAGTACGGCGTGGCAGTTCTACTATATTATTGCTTCTTCTGAAGCCAGCTCTAATCTGCAACGTTTTGACGGTATTCGCTATGGCTACCGCACGGAAGACATTGAAAATCTAGAAGATGTCTATGTCAAATCTCGTAGCGAAGGTTTTGGTGACGAAGTGAAACGCCGGATTATGCTGGGAACTTTCAGTTTGTCATCTGGTTACTACGATGCTTACTTCAAGAAAGCTGGTCAGGTTCGGACCTTGATTATGCAGGATTTTGCTAAGGTTTTTGAAACATATGACTTGATCTTAGGTCCAACTGCACCAACTGTTGCTTATGACTTGGGCAGTCAAAACCAAGATCCAGTGGCCATGTATTTGGCCGACCTTTTGACCATTCCAGTCAATCTGGCTGGCTCTACCGGGCATTTCAATCCCAGCTGGCTTTGCAGATGGTCTTCCTGTCGGCTTGCAGCTGATTGGTAACCACTTCGATGAAGCGACCATTTATCAGGTCGCCGCAGCATTTGAAGCGACGACTGACTACCACAAACAGCGGCCAGTTATCTTTGGAGGTGAAAAATAATGAACTTTGAAACAGTTATCGGACTGGAAGTCCATGTTGAATTGAAGACCAATTCAAAAATTTTTCTCACCGGCTCCAGCTCACTTCGGTGAAGATCCAAATGCCAACACCAATATCATTGACTGGTCCTTCCCAGGTGTTTTGCCTGTTATGAACAAGGGTGTCATTGACTATGGTATCAAGGCTGCTCTGGCTTTGAATATGGATATTCACCAGAAGATGCACTTTGACCGCAAGAATTACTTCTATCCGGACAATCCAAAAGCCTATCAAATTTCTCAGTTTGATGAGCCAATTGGCTACAATGGCTGGATTGAGATTGAGCTAGAAGACGGCACAACCAAGAAAATCCGTATTGAGCGGGCCCACTTGGAAGAAGATGCTGGAAAGAATACCCACGGTAGTGATGGCTACTCTTATGTGGACCTCAACCGCCAAGGAGTGCCACTGATTGAGATTGTATCCGAAGCGGATATGCGAAGTCCAGAAGAAGCTTATGCTCATCTGACTGCTCTCAAGGAAATCATCCAGTACACGGGCATTTCTGATGTCAAGATGGAAGAGGGCTCCATGCGGGTCGACGCCAATATTTCCATCCGTCCTTATGGACAGGAAGAGTTTGGTACTAAGACTGAGCTGAAAAACCTTAACTCCTTCAACTTTGTCCGCAAGGGTCTGGCATTTGAGGAAAAACGCCAGGCTGAAATCTTACGCAGCGGTGGTCAAATCCGTCAGGAAACCCGTCGTTATGATGAAGTCAACTGGCGAAACCCTGCTCATGCGGGTTAAGGAAGGTTCAGCTGACTACCGTTACTTCCCAGAGCCTGATTTGCCTATCTTTTGAGATTGAGGATGCTTGATTGAGCAGTGCGTAGCAGTCTCCCGGCCTTTCCAAAAGAACGCCGTGCCAAGTATGTGGGAGACTACGGTCTGTCTGACTACGATGCCAAGCAGCTGACAGCGACGAAGGCTGTGTCAGACTTCTTTGAAGCAGCTGTTGCAGCAGGAGGTGACGCTAAGGCTGTCTCTAACTGGCTCCAAAAGGAGAAGTAGCGCAATACCTCAATGCCGAAGGTAAGACCATCTCTGAGATTGATCTGACTCCTGAGAACTTGACTGAGATGATTGCTCTGATTGCAGACGGAACGATTTCCTCTAAGATTGCTAAGAAGGTCTTTGTCCATCTAGCTAAAAATGGCGGCTCTGCTAAAGAGTATAGTGCAGAAAGCAGGCCTGATTCAAATCTCAGACCCCGCCCAGCTTCTGCCAATTATCCAAGAAGTATTTGCCAACAATGAAAAAGCCATCAATGACTATAAGGGCGGTAACAAGAATGCAGCCAAGTCCTTGATCGGCCAGCTGATGAAGGCCACCAAGGGGCAAGCCAACCCACAAGTAGCACAAAAACTGCTCAATGAAGAGTTGAGAAATTGTAGAACAAGTGAAACCAGTCGTTAGGGCTGGTGTATGTTGTTTTTGAAAAATGTAGCTAAACTTTTTGACAAGATTTCTGAAAGGGTTTACAATAAAATTAACAAATTAAAAAGCGAGGTATTTTTATGGCAAAAATGAATGCTGCGCGTTGGTATGGCGCCAAAGATGTCCGCATTGAAGAAGTGGATGTACTCGGAAGTCAAACCGCATCAGGTCAAGATTGCGGTCAAGTTCACAGGAATCTGTGGAACTGATTTGCATGAATATCTGGATGGACCTATTTTTATTCCGGACAGAAACAGAGCATGTTCATCTGGGCAGAAGGCTCCGCAACCTTGGGACATGAGTTTGCTGGAGAAATTGTTGAGGTTGGCAGTGCCGTGACACGGGTTAAGGTTGGTGACCGGAGTGACAGTTGAGCCAATTTTTAGCCAAGCATAATCTTATCGGGGATTACAACCTGATCCCAATCTAAACTTTGTCGGCTTGGCGGCAGATGGTGGTTTTTGCCAAATACTGTGTTTTGGATGGGGAGCTTGTTCATAGTTCCAGACAGCCTTAGCTATGAGCAGGCAGCCTTGACAGAACCTGCTGCTGTGGCTGTTTTAGCGCAGTCCGTCAGTCAGCTCTAAGGCAGGTGATACCGCAGTCGTTTTTGGTTTAGGATCAATCGGCTCTTGATTGTTGAAGCTGCGAGCAGCCGGTGCTCTTTAAGATTTATGCTGTTGAATTATCTCCAGAGCGCCAAGCAAAGGCAGAGGAGCTTGGGGGCGATTGTTGTGCGACCAGAAGAAGGCGAGGATGCAGTAGCTGCTGTTCAGCGCTTGACTGGTGGTGGGGGCAGATGATCTTATGAAGCAACTGGGGTACCAGCTGTGTTGGGACAAGCTTTTGGCTGCTGTCCACAAGGCTGGAGAATGCATGGTAGTTTCTATCTGGGAACGTGAAGCCAGCATCAATCCCAATGAATTTGCGGATTCAAGAAAAATCGCTCAAGGGAATTATTATCGCCTATCGGCATATTTTTCCTAAGGTGCTGGAGCTTATGGAGCAGGGTATTTCTCTGCTGACAAGCTTGTGACCAAGAAGATTAAGCTAGAGGATATTGTGCAGGAAGGTTTTATCGAACTGACCCAGGACAAGGCACAGATTAAAAATTTTTGGTGTCACCAGAATAAATATTTTCTTGATGATGAGATAAAAATCAGTCAAATTTGGCTGATTTTTCTTTATGTTTTATGTTATAATCATACGATGAAAAGGAGAAGTAGAATGTCAAAAATAGCCAAAAGGAACACTGTTAACATTAGTGGCAGGGATTGCATGGGGATTGTCTGGAACGAGTGGGCAATACTAATGGTACATGGATTTCCTGTTTTAGTTTTAACGAATATTCGACTTTTAATTGCAGGGGTTCTCTTTGGTATTGTATATGCTATCTAACCAATCAGAAAAACTATTTGAAATGCTAAAAGATCGAGGGAAGCGATGATGTCATTAGTGCGTGCTTTATTAGGACTCTCAATCAATTTGCTTATTTAAAAATCTATTTATGAAAGCAATGCAGGCACAGCTACTGTTCTGCAATATGTCTGTCCAGTTGGAATTTCTTGCTTACACTTTGTCTCAAAGATTGGGTTGCACCTACTATAACGAAGTGTTGTCTATGATATTAGCTATTGGAGGTCCTTGATTGCCACTCATGGACAGCTCGATCACTTATCTGTAACGCCAGCAGGGCTTTTCTGGGGATTATTTGCCGCCTCACTTACGCTTTATATATTTTTAATTCCAATTCAATTGATAAAAAGGTGGGGCAGTATTCCGGTGATTGGAGTGGGGATGACATTAGCAGGCCTTGCTCTAACTACCATTTAGTGGTATCTTACATTTTCATTGGCAATTGTCAATGGAAGTATACCTAGCTTTGGTGGGCATTATCTTAGTGGGAACAACTCGCTTATACGCTATTTCTCAAAGGAACCAGTTTAGTTGGACCTGTTAAATCCAGCCTTTTAGCGGCGGTTGAGCCGATATCGGCGGTATTTTTGCTTTTCTCCCTTATGCACGAGCAATTTTATTTATTAGATTTTATGCGGTATGTTTATGATTTTATCAGCAGTAGTCTTAATTTCTATAAAGATTTAATTTTAGAAAAAGAAAAGAATATTATAAAAGACAGAGCGAATTGCATTGTCTCTGTCTTTCATTTTGAAAATAATTGCCAAAAGAAGTCGATAATGTGTGTCAAAACCGTGAGTATAGATGACAGCGTGATAGGGCTTTGCACAAGACGATAATGATCTATATATTTTTAAAAGTCATTTTCGTAAGTGCGGCTAAAGCATACAAAGAAAATCTGCTGGGCTGATGGGCCAAATCATCATAAAGATAAAAAACGTTCAAAACGATTGCCTTCATCTCAGCTGAACCAATGTATCTGTCATAAGTACGCTTGCTAACGACAGATTGGACAAAAGCAGGTCCGTAGGTACGTGCTATGTAAAAATAATAGCACAGCGATGACAATTCCAACATAGTTATAAATGGTACCAATGATATGACCATAAATAAAAACACCAGCAACCGAAGTCAACGCTCCGAGGAATAACAGGAACAACTGTCCGTAGATTTGCAGGAAAATAAAAAGTGGTGGTCCCCAAATACCAGCTTGTTTAATAAAAAGCTGATAAGGTTTCTTTGGATTGTAAAATACCAGCATAATAAGCCCAGATACAGAAAATCACTGTTCCAAGTGCTCCAACTATAGAAGACCAGTTAATAAATTTTGCAAAAAGGGAGAGACTGACGGTCATTTTCTTGCTCATGGTTGCCATAAATTCCTCCGAGTTCAATGTGTTACTCTTACTATAACATTTTTAAACAATTTTTGGCAAATTGTATATAAAATAGATATCTAAGATGCGAAAACTTTCTTTTATGTTAAAATAGGTAGAAGTATAATGTTTGGAGAAATGGCGATTGAAAATTACATGCCTGATTTTTGCAATTGAGGCAGTTTATGATTTGACAGTTGAAAGCTTAAAAACAAGGCATCAAAGCAGTTTTGGTAGACCTAGACAATACCCTCATTGCGTGGAATAATCCAGATGGAACACCAGAAATGAAGCGATGGCTTCATGATGTGCGAGGATGGGAATTCGAATCATTGTGGTATCCAATAATACTAAGAAACGAGGTCAAACGAGCGGTTGAAAAGTTTGAGATTGATTATGTTTGTTGGTCTATGCAGCCTTTTACTTGGGGGATTGATCGTGCGCTAAAGGAATTCCATTTTTGAGAAAAACGAAGTGGTCATGGTGGGCGATCAGCTGATGACGGATATTCGAGCTGCTCACAGGCTGGAATTCGTTCGATTTTGGTCAAGCCACTGGTTGAACATGATTCGTTTAAAAACCCAGATAAACCGAGCGCGTGAGCGGCGTGCTAAAATGACGAAAAAGTACGGACCGATTGTATATAAAAAGGAATTTAAACATGGAAGATATTCTCTGTATTGGGTGTGGAGCACCGATTCAGACAAAACACAAGGACAAGATGGGTTATACTCCCTCAGTCCGCTTTGGAAAAAGGGACTGGAGACAGGCGAACTGTATTGCCAGCGCTGTTTTCGTCTCCGTCACTATAACGAAATTACTGATGTGCAGCTGACAGACGATGATTTTCTTAGGCTTCTCCACGAAGTTGGTGACAGTAATGCCCTTGTAGTCAATGTGGTAGATATTTTTGATTTTAATGGTTCAATCATTCCGGGTTTACCACGCTTTGTGGCCGGCAATGATGTGCTACTAGTTGGAAATAAAAAAGATATCCTTCCTAAGTCGGTTAAGACGAACAAGGTTACCCAATGGCTGACAGAGCGAGCTCACGAGGAAGGCCTACGCCCTATTGATGTAGTTCTGATTTCAGCTCAAAACAAACAAGCGATTAAAGAGCTGATGGAAAAAGATTGAGCAGTATCGGAAAGGCCGAGATGTCTATGTGGTCGGTGTAACTAATGTTGGTAAGTCAACGCTAATCAATGCCATTATTCAGGAAATCACTGGTGACAAGGATATTATCACTACTTCCCGTTTTCCTGGTACTACTTTGGATAAGATTGAGATTCCGCTGGCTGATGGTAGTCATATCTATGATACACCAGGGATTATCCACCGATATCAAATGGCTCATTATTTGTCTGCCAAACATCTCAAATATGTCAGTCCGAAAAAGGAGATTAAACCCAAAACTTACCAACTCAATCCGAGCAAACCCTCTTTTTAGGTGGATTGAGGGCGTTTTGACTTTTGTATCGGGTGACAAGCAAGGTTTTACAGCTTATTTTTGACAATGAACTAAAGCTGCATCGCACCAAGCTTGCAGGAGCAGGAGAGTTTTATAATAAGCATGTAGGTTCTTTGCTAACACCACCCTCTAAACAAGAATTACCAACTTTTCCCAAGTTGGTCAAACATGAACTGAAAATTGAAACCAAAATAGATGTGGTTTTTTCAGGTTTAGGTTGGATTCGTGTGGTAGGACCGGCACAGGTTGCAGCTTGGGTGCCAGAGGGAGTAGCAGTGAGTGACCCGAAAAGCCATTATCTAAGAGGAAATGGCTGTTAGAAAAGTAAAGAGAATACAAAACGAATAGAAACAAAAAGAGGAATCTATGTCATTAACATCTAAACAGCGATCTTTTTAAATAGTCAAGCTCACAGTCTCAAACCAATCATTCAGATTGGTAAAAATGGACTTAACGATCAAATCAAAACAAGTGTCCGTCAAGCTCTAGATGCTAGAGAATTGATTAAAGTGACCTCTTCTGCAAAAATACAGATGAGAACATTCATGAAGTTGCAGAAATTCTCGAAGAAGAAATCGGCGTGGACACTGTTCAAAAATTGGTCGTATTTTGATTTTGTACAAGCAGTCCAGCAAAAAGGAAAACCGCAAAATTTCAGTAAAGGTAAAAGAAATTTAGAGGAAGTAGTCTATAGCGAATTGAGTACTGACTCCTTTCACTAAAGTGAAGTTGGAACCAGAAACTAAAAGCAGAAAGCAAGTTGGGATTTTGAGGTGGAAACTTTAATCCAGTCCATAATGCTCATTTGGTCGTAGCTGATCAAGTTCGTCAGCAACTATGTTTAGAGCAGGTTCTGCTGATGCCTGAGTATGAGCCACCGCATGTTGATAAGAAGTCGACGATTAATGAGAAACATCGACTGAAAATGTTGGAGTTAGCGATTGAAGGCATCGAAGGTTTAGGAATTGAAACTATTGAACTCGAGAGAAAAGGCATTAGTTATACCTATGATACGATGAAGCTCTTGACAGAAAAGCATCCAGATACAGATTATTATTTCATTATCGGAGCGGACATGGTCGACTACCCTTCCCCAAATGGTATCGAATTGACGAATTGGTTGATTTGGTTCAATTTGTTGGTGTTCAACGCCCTAGGTATAAAAGCAGGAACGATCCTATCCTAGTTATTTGGGTAGATGCCGCTGATGGATATTTCTTCTAGCATGGTTCAGGACTTTCTGAATCAAGGGACGGTGCCAGATTTTTCTTCTACCTCAGCCGGTTTTAGCAGACTATATTGAGAAGAAGGGACTTTACAATGGGATACATGAAGCCTACGTGGGAATTTACTCGTGATCAGCTCTTTAGTCAAAAATGCAGCAGCTTTCTACAGAAACGTTAAAACATTGCTTGGGAGTTGAGCAAAGCAGCGATTGAATTAGCCGAACGTTTTCGAGTTGGATCGCGAAAAAGCCGGATTGGCAGGCCTCCTCCATGATTATGCAAAAGCTCTCGATGAAGAATTTCTGGCGCTGATCGATGCGACGATCTGGCTCCAAAACTGAAAAGATTGAAAAATAATGTTTTGGCATGGTTTGGTCGAGCGTTTGTTTCAAAATTGGAGAAGATTTAGGACTGGAGTGATCCAGAGATTTTCGCGCTCGATTGAGATTCCATCCACTGCTTAGGCTTCCGCCCAAATGTCTCGATTTGGATAAAGTCGTTTATGTAGCAGACTATATTGAGCCCAATCAGGACTTTTCCAGGGGTGGAAGAGGCGCGTGTAGATTGCTTGTATTTCGCTTAATCGAGCCGTGGCTTTATGAAACAGCGCATACAGTGGAATATCTGGCTGGTCAGGGCTTTCGATCTTTTCCTCAAACTTTGAGACCTATAATGCTTATGATGGTCAAGACTATGATAACAAAATGGAAAGAGCTCTGGTAGTGATTGATATTCAGACAGCCTTGATAGAGGCTGACCTTAAGTGCGGTTGATAAATGTTTGTCTATTTGGCGTGCAGTCACTGCCACTGGTCGTGAGAAAATATTGAAGCGATTTACGTTTCGCCATAACGTAGACAGCGAATTAATGACGTAAAGTCGGTGGTGGGAAAGTTACGGAAGTACGCTCCAGAAACCTGGTGAGCAGAGTCGCTGATCAGCGTTACAACTGGTGCTTTTAAGGGGCATTCCATTTACAGCTTTATCTGACTTAATCATGATATTGAGCATTTTGAGTGTGTTGGCATACGGCGACGAATGACTGCATTGATACAACTATTAAGGTGGCGTTTGAATTTGGCCATGAGTTTTGTCAGCCGTCAAAAATGGCACGACTACCTTTGATGACAGAAAAATTGCAAAAGCAGAACAATTGATACAAGGGCTATGAAAACATCGACAGACGTTTTGCCCAAGTGGCTACACTCTAGGAAGAGAATTTTAAAAGAGGATTAAATGAAAGAACACACACTTAGAATTGGTCGTACAGCGGATAGAGAAACGAGCGGAAGATATCATTGTGCTAGATTTGCAAGG
>BNJV01001654.1_pt1 | contig 68485 bp, 117 predicted proteins | sample 8540591 | NCBI WGS metagenome assembly BNJV01 (sample SAMD00202457, study PRJDB9452) | human saliva metagenome | host: Homo sapiens
TGCCAGTCCATCATACTCCGGAAATATCATTTAACTATCTTGTAAAAGTACTTATTGTTACCTGCTATTGCAATTACCTACTTAATGACTATCTTATCCAATCCGACATATAATTGCAACTGAAATTTGAGCAAAAATACCTATGTTCTCATTAAAGAACAATGAAGATTACTCTGATTGTGATAAGCTTATATCTTTTTATGTAATTTTCGAAATATTCACCACATTTTCCTAAGCTCTCCGAGTACAACCTGTCTGCCTCTTTCTGTATTGTACCAGTTATCTGAGGTTATGTTTTTGAGTGTTGGTTGGGACTACATATAGCTTAGTATCAGGAAATAAATGCGAGTAGGTCATAAGCGCCCTCCTTGCATGAAAAGCCTGTGGACAGATGATGGCTGATTTTATACGAAACTTCATCTCACGTAATAATTCCTTAGAATATATCGCATTTTCATAAGTGTTGGTAGCTCTTTTCTTCCTTAATCACATTTTCCTCAGGTACACCGTTTTTTATAAGAACTGATGCTAAGAACTCTGCTTCTGTCCTGTAAACACCCTTATATCTCTCATCAGTTACCCTTTCATTCATAAATCTGCCAAACTGATAAAAAAATACATCCCTGAAGGCATAATCTTACCTGCCTTGCCCTCCTTATACAGCCTTGCCGCAGTTTCAGCAAGAACCCAGTTAGATGAACCCGGAATGAAGATTATATCAGCTTTCTCCGGTTCATCCTTTATGAAGATAAATTTTTGTAATATCCTCAATATTGTTTCTCATTTTATATTTACTCCAATCAACTCATTATATTTAAGATACAAGTGTCAAAAAGTATTAAGTATACTCATTCCGGTTTTACCAACTCATAGCAAAAACAGTTTTCCTTTCTCACCTACACCATTTTTAATTCAAATTGCTCATAAAGGTCAATATCCTGTCACTATACTATTTTACTTTTTTAAGACTATATAAAGATATTATCCGCAGATATTCTACAAAATATTTCTATTAATTAAATCACTTATTACATTATCCTATTAGATTGAATAATTTTGCAAAAATACTATAAGTTTTTCAAAAATTTTTATTGATATTTTTTTAACAAACTGTTATAATATTCACATAACTTATATTAAATAAATACAATTTGAAAGGAGAACTATGATGAAGGGTTACGCAATGTTAAAAAAATCGGAGAGTCAGGCTGGATTGAGAAAGAGAGACCTAAATGCGGTCCTCTTGATGCCATCTGTAAACCACTTGCACTCGCAATCTGTACCTCTGATGTGCACACACTTTGGGAGGGTGCTATCGGAGAAAGACACAATATGATCTTAGGTCATGAGGGCTGTGCTGAGGTTGTTGAGGTCGGTGAATTGGTTAAAGACTTTAAGCCTGGCGACAGAGTTCTCGTACCTGCTATTACACCTGACTGGAACTCACTTGAGGCTCAGGCAGGCTTCTCAATGCACTCTGGCGGTATGCTTGCAGGCTGGAAGTTCTCAAACTTTAAGGATGGTGTATTCTCAGAGTTTTTCCATGTAAATGATGCAGATGGAAACCTTGCTCATCTTCCTAGCAACATAAATACAGTTGATGCCTGCATGCTCTCAGACATGGTTCCTACAGGCTTCCATGGAGCTGAGCTTGCAGATGTTCAGTATGGTGATACTGTTCTTGTTATTAGTATCGGTCCTGTGGGCCTTATGTCAGTTGCAGGGTGCAAACCTTCGTGGTGCTTCAAGAATCATTGCTGTTGGTACAAGACAGGGTATGTGTTGATGCAGCAAAGGGCTATGGTGCTACTGATTTCATCAGCTATAAGAACGGTTCAATTGATGAGCAGGTTATGAAGCTGACTGATGGTAAGGGTGTTGACAAGATAATCATCGCAGGTGGCGGCGTTGAGACCTTCTCTCCTGCTGTTAAATGCTTAAAGCCGGGTGGAAGAATTGGTAATGTTAACTACCTCGGATCCGGTGAAAATATTGATATTCCTCGTGTTGAATGGGGTGTAGGTATGGGACATAAAGCTTATAATGGTGGTCTCATGCCTGGTGGCAGACTTCGTATGGAGAAGCTTTCTGCACTTGTTTCAGCAGGAAAGCTTGACCTTTCTCCTCTTTCAACCCACGTATTTGAGGGCTGGGAGCATATTGAAGAGGCTCTCTTCCTTATGAGAGATAAGCCTGCAGACCTTATTAAGCCTGTAATCAAGATTCAGGACTAAGATATATTATAGTTATTGTCTTTTTCAGTCTATTATGATGTAAGCATCAAAAGTGTAAAACTATTTATACGACGTGCTTACGGCATATTAGCAAATAAATTATATAGATACCTGTATGGAGTAGTTCTCTGTACAGGTATCAAAGATTTGAGGAGATATATGAAAATACTTATAGTATCAGGATTTTTAGGTGCAGGCAAAAACCACATTTATTAAAAGAACTTGCGAGCGCACCAAAAAGAGATTGCTATTTTTGAGAAATGAGTACGGAACCTCCGGGTGTAGATGGCGATATTCTAAAAGAGTCTACAAATGTAAATATATGGGAGCTGACTGAGGGCTGTATCTGTTGCTCTGTAAAGGGCGACTTTGCTGCTTCCATACTTACTATAGCAAACACCGTCAATCCTGATTATCTTGTTATAGAGCCTACAGGCGTTGCTATGCTTAGCAATCTCATAGCCAATCTTTCTCAGATAGAATATGAGCATATAAGGCTTATGGCGCCTATTTCAATTGTAGATGCCTTAAGTATTAAACGCTATAAGGACGAATTCCCTGAAATATATAAGAATCAGATAGAATATGCTGATACCGTTATATTTTCAAAAACCGAGAATTTATCCTCCGAAGAGAAAGATAAGCTAAAGCTTGAAGTAAGCGAAATAAATCCAAACTGTAAGATAATTACCGAGCACTACTCTACCTTGCCTGACTCTTTCTGGGATAGTCTTCTTCTTAAATATCTTGACGGAGCTATAGAAATTCCTGTTAAAGAAGATCCTGAAGAAATGCCAGACAGCTTTTCTCTTAACGATATTTCTATAAGATCAATTGAAAGATTTATTATCTTTCTTGAAAATCTAATAAGAGGTAAATACGGCAATGTATTTAGGGCTAAGGGAAGCTTCGCAATTAAGGGCCTTAACCTTAGGTTTGACCTCGCAGACTCTCGTTATCAGATAGAGGTAGGAACTGACGAGATCTCTAATAAGGCGGTATTTATTGGAAATGATATTAAAAAGCAAAAAAATAAAGAGGTTTTCTTTGAAAACTCTAGATTTATTAAAATCGGACAAGTAAATCCGTTCCCCAGATAAGTATATTGTATTCTGGTAACATAAAATACAAGGTCCCTTAAAAACCTATCTATTCACAAACAGCCGGTCAGAATATGTAAATATCCTGACCGCTGTTTTTTCTAATTCAATTCAAATTGTACATGTAAATACTATTACTCTTCCTTGGAACTTGCAGCATTTTTCTTCAACTACCTTAGCCTGAACATCAGCAGGTGCTGCCTCGTAGTGGCTGAATTCATAGGAATACTCCCCTATTCCTCCTGTCATAGACCTGAGGGTCTGTAGAATATCCCAAAAGGCTTGCCTGTGGAATATCGTCAAGTATCTCAGTTCTTCCATCATAAAGAGTATTCATTCCGCTTACTCTTCCTCTTCTCTTGTTAAGATCACCCATTACATCTCCAGTGAATTCGTCAGGAACAACCACTCTAAGAGTCACAATAGGCTCTAAAAGTATAGGCATAGCCTGCATAAATCCGTCATAAATGCCTGCATTGCAGCTGTCTTAAACGCCATTTCAGAAGAATCAACAGGATGATAAGAACCATCTGTAAGTGTCGCCTTAAGTCCAACTACAGGATAGCCTGCAAGAGGTCCCTTTGCCACGCACTCAGCTATACCCTTTTCAATGGCAGGGAAGAAGTTCTTTGGAATAGCTCCACCAAATACGGTTTCTTCAAAAATATACTGTTTTTCAAGGTCATCTGAAGGCTCAAAGGTAATATGTACATCACCATACTGACCGTGTCCACCAGTCTGCTTCTTGTACTTATTCTGAACTGAAACCTTCTTCTTAATTGTCTCCTTATATGGAATACGAGGCTTAAGAAGCTCGATATCAACCTTATATCTGTTTGCAAGCTTGCTAACAACTACCTCCAGCTGCTGATCTCCTATACCGTAGATGAGTGACTGGCGGTTTGCACTGTCATTTACAAGCTTAATGGTTGGATCTTCATCTACTATCTTCGATAATGCACTTGCTATCTTATCGTCATCACCCTTTATTCTTGGTTACATATCTCATATATGTATATGGAACAGAGAATGAAGGCTTGTCATATACCACAGGTACAGCCTTGGTAGCTATGCTGTCACCGGTAGCTATATCAAGCTTTCCAATTGCACCGATATCCCCTGCGTGAAGCTCTTTTACCTCTATCTGTTCTTTACCCTAAGCACATAAAGCCTTGATATCTTCTCCTCAACATCCTTTGCTACATTGTAGATAGTTGAATCTGCCTTAAGTACACCAGAACATATCTTAATAAGTGAGAACTTGCCGATGAACGGATCAGCTATTGTCTTAAATACCTTAGCAGTCATCTCTTTATTCTCGTCATAATCAGCATGGAAGCTGTTTCCGGTCTTCTGATTGATACCTGTAATAATGGTCTTATTTGGTGAAGGGAAGTAATTAACTATCTGGTCGATAAGGTTTCTTACTCCCTTAGCCTCAAGACCTGAACCCATAAGTACAGGCACAAGACTAGTATCTCCAACGCTCTTTCTAAGTGCAGTAGACATCTCAGCCTGAGTAAATTCTTCACCATTGAAGTATTTATCCATCATGTCATCGCCTGTCTCAGCAACTGCCTCTAAGAGAGCATCTCTATAAGTCTGTAAATATTCCATAGAATAGTCAGGGATATCAGATTCTATATAAGTGCCGTCGTTATTAAATCTACGTCCGGCCATTTTTACCACATTTACAAAACCAACGAACTTTTCATTTTCACGAATAGGTAACTGGAAAGGAGCAACCCTTGTTCCATATAGTTCCTGTAATGCTTCCACTACCTTCCTGTAGCTGGCATTATCATCATCCATATCAGTTACAAAAAACATTCTTGGTAGTTTATATTTTTCACAAAGATTCCAAGCTTTTTCAGTACCCACCTGAACTCCTGCTTTTGGCAGAAATTACAATAATGGCAGCATCAGCAGCACTGGCTGCCTGCTCAGCTTCACTAACAAAATCAAAATATCCCGGAGTATCTAAAATGTTAATCTTCGTTTCATCACTTACAATAGGAATAATAGAAGTCTGTATAGAAAATTCTCTCTTCTGTTCCTCTTTGTCATAATCACTGATTGTAGAGCCGTCTTCAATTTTTCCCCTGTCTTGTAATTACACCCGTTACATACGCTATAAGCCTCTGCAAGTGTAGTCTTGCCGCAGCTGCCATATGCCCTAGTAGAACTACGTTTCTGATTCTTTCGTACTTAAAAATGTCCATAATCTTCTCCAATCTGCCACAAACTTATGTAGCCTGAAATTCGGATTTAGTACATATATATATTTTACAATTATTATGGATATTTTTTTCAAGTATTATGTTGAAATTTTTACTAATGTTATACCAGCTTTTTATTATTTATTTGGATAAAGAGCATTAAAACAGCCATCTTTTGCTGATTTGGGCAAAAAAATATACAATTAAAAACAAAACAAGGGAACGGGAAAAACCCGAACCCTTTCATAATTAATTATGCTATCTCAAGCTTCTTGCTGTTTCTGTAATAACAATATACCTTGTCTGAGAGTACATCTTCATCAGAAACCACTGTATTGTTGATATTCTGAACCATATCCTGCAAGGTGGACACTTCTTTATCTTTTGTGGCCTTGATAATAATAGTCTCATGTATGGAACTAGGGCAGTATATAAAGATCAGATTCTAAGTCAGAAGAAATCCTATCTAATATTTTGTCATACAAGATAACTCCCCGCACCACAGCTCTTTCTCTTGTTACAAACTATGTACATTTCCTCGATATCTTCTTCCCTGTCTTTAGCAGGAATGAAGCTTGACATAGGAACCACATCGGGGAGCCAATAGCTTTGGTGTATTCTTTTTAGCTATCTCCCAAAGTTCAGCACTACTAAGGCCAAACTGGTCTGCTATCTCATTGGTGATGTGAACCACCCCAAAGTCTTTTCCAAGATCCGTGGCAACAAAGGCAAATATAACCGCCAAATCCATTACCTTGATATAAGGCCTGCCCACTTAGCCGTCCCTGATTCATCTCAAAATTAACCAGCTCAAAAGATTATCCTGTCTTTTTATTATGCCAATATCTGTATAGTCTCTTTCATCGAACTTAGGAGTAGTAAAATCCATAAAAGATGTCATAGAGTTCATCCTGTATCAAGCTTAATTCATAAGACTGATTCTCACAGAATTCTCTATAGAAGTCTTCAGGTATACAATCCTGGATACCTTTTTATTGTCCTTAGCATCTTTTGCAGAATAATGAAAGGCCATAGCGGCATACATCGTTATTCTTAGTAACCTTTTTCAGTACAACCTCATAAGAAGACCAAGCCTTCTCTGCAGTCCTTCCTTAACTACCTCGACAAATTCATTATAATTCAAGTTTCCCCACTTTCCCCCAACTTGTCGAATCAAATAAACAACTCACATTATAAATTAAATTTATGTCTTTTGACAACGGCAAAAATAACCAAAAAAATAACGACTATTATTCGTCATTTTGCACAATCATCTGATTTCATTAACAGTCAAAAGAGGACCAAATAAATCTCCTTCTACATATTCTCCACCACATTCAACTGCAACAGCGTCCGTGGCTTCATCATTTACTCCTGAAAACGATATAGTCTTTCCAAGCTTTTTTTAGCCACTTCTGTAACTATCTTCAAATATTTTAACAACCTCCTCCTCTTCATCCTCTTGTAATAGTCTGTTTAAGGCTATTGAAATCTGAGATACCGGCAAGACTTTTAGAATCTCCATTGACATTCCTCCTGTTCCATATCTTCCAACTCTAAAAACTAAATCCCTTAGCAATAAGCTCTTCCAGAACAAAACTAAATTCCGGTATATCTGCTATTAGTATACTTTCATCTATTTCGATTATCAGCCTCCTTACATCTATTCCGATCTCGTTTACTATACTGTACAGCTTGTTCCTAAACTCATAGTTGAGCACCAGTCTTTTTCGAAAAAGGCAGATTACTTTTTTATCAGTAAAAAGCCTTCATTTCTTCGCATACTTTTTTAAATGTATTTTCTCCTAATGCAAATATCTGTCCTGTTTTTTCTGCAAAGCCTATGAATTTTCTTGCATACCATACTCCCTGTTCCCCTCTGTCCCAAAGGAGCCTCATACGCACAGTATCATATGTTTTGTTCTTTTATATCATACACAGGGGCGTACTTAATAATAAGGTTATCGTTTTTAATAGCATTTGTGAGGTTTGACTGGAGTTCTAGATTTTCAATCTCTTTTGTTGTCATCTCCTCAACATAATAGCAATAGTTGTCCTTACCTAATCGCTTTGCTTCTGTAAGTGCTGTTGAGGCATTTTTAATGAGTACGTCTGCTTTTGTCCCATCTCTAGGAACTACAGCAGCGCCTATACTTGTTGTAATCACCAACTGACCAAATGAGGTTATAAAAGGAAACCTAAATGATGCTTCTATTCTCTTTAATTTTTCATCAAAGTCTGCCAAGTCAAGGATATTCTGGCTAAGTACCATGAATTCATCACCACTCATCTTTGCCAGATAGTCATTTTCATCCAGATTCTGTCTAAGCCTATGACTTACATCCAGTATAAGCTCATCACAATTGGCATGTCCCCACATATCATCAATCTGTTTAAAATTGTCAAGGTCAATGTACATTATACCGGCATATTCTTCTTTCCTAAGAGTCTCAAGCGTATGATTAAGCACCTCAATAAAGGCCACACCATTAGGAAGACCTGTATAAGAATCCTCATAGGCAAGCTTTCTTATCTTATCCTCCCTGTCTTTATCTCCCTGTATTTTACATTAAGCTCTTCCTGCGTGGTATTTATCTCACTATATACATTATCAAGATCACTTAATGTATCTGTTAGTTTTCTTTCTGCTTCCTTCTTTTCTCTAAGAATTTTTATTTCTTGAAAAAGAAGTAGAAACAGCCAATATCGACAACAATACCAATTACAATATATAACAGATTAGTCCAAACCTTCTTCCTCCCACCATACAAATACTAAGTATCTCATTCTAAAAAGTATTGCAAACGCTTCAAATGGCCTTAATTTCATATCATTTAGGTTAATGTCTTTATAATTATTAATAAGTACTCTACCATTTCCCTATATCATTATAGTCGAAAATTTCTTGTATTTTCGGAAAAAGTTACAAGCAACCAGGATTGTATTATTATTTAATCTCCTTAAATACACAAAGAGATCCTCATCGTCAGGAAGGAGTAATTCATAATCGCCATACACTATAATTTCATATCTTTTCTTAAAGAAATAAGCTTTTTATAATAATTAAATACTGAATCCTCTCTTGTCAGCTGTTCCTTAGCATTTATCTTTTTGTAATTAGGGTTAACATTTATCCAAGGTTTTCCGGTAGTGAAGCCCCGCATTTTTCGCTGTCATCCCACTGCATTGGAGTTCTTGCATTATCCCTGCTCTGATGGCAAAGCTTAGGAAAAGAGCTCCTCAGGGACTGATTATTCCATTTTCAGTAAGTCTCATGATAAGCATTGATTGATTCAAGGTCTCTAAAGTCATCTACTGACTTAAATACCGTATTGGTCATACCCAAGCTCTTCGCCCTGATACACATAAGGAGTTCCCTGCATCATATGTAGACAGGTGGCTATGCATTTTGCAGAAAGCTCTCTATATTCGTCTTTTTCACTGCCTAGTCTTGATACAATCCTAGGCTGGTCATGGTTACAGAAATAAAGACTGTTCCACGCTACTCCATTAAGTCCCTTCTGCCATTTAGTAAGATTCTCTTTAAGAGGAACTAATGGAATCCTCTTTGTAGACCACTTCATAGTCTCGCCATTATCAAGCGCTGTATGTTCAAACTGAAAGACCATACTAAGCTCAGTTCCGGCAGAGTTTGCATACTTTTTAGCCTCCTCGACAGTTACGCCTGCACACTCACCTACGGTCATAAGGTCATACTTAGACAATACTTTCTTGTTCATTTCCTGCAAATACTCATGCACTCTTGGTCCATTAACGCAGGATTCAAAGCTTCCATAAAGGCCTCCATTGGTTGGGCCGTCAGGAAAGCTTTGATCCTTTGATATAAGGCTGATAACGTCCATTCTAAAGCCATCTATGCCCTTTTTGCACCAACGGTTCATCATAGCATAGACTTCTTCCCTTACCTTTTCATTTTCCCAGTTAAGGTCAGGCTGTTTCTTTGAAAATAGATGCAAGTAATACTGTCCTGTGGTCTCATCATACTGCCAGGCAGAGCCTGAAAAGCAGGAACCCCAGTTATTTGGCTCCTTGCCATCTTTACCATCCTTCCATATATAGAAGTCACGCTTCGGATTGTCCTTTGAACTGCGGCTTTCTATAAACCACTTATGCTCGTCAGAGGTATGGTTAACTACTAGGTCCATCACTATTTTAATACCCAGGCTATGCGCCTTAGCAAGCATTGCATCAAAGTCAGCCATAGTGCCAAACTCTGTCATTATGTTTTCATAATCGCTAATATCGTAGCCATTATCATCGTTAGGAGACTGATATACAGGAGAGAGCCATATTACGTTTATTCCAAGCTCTTTTAGATATGGGAGCTTTCTCAGTTATTCCTTTTAAGTCACCGATACCATCACCATTGCTGTCACAAAAGCTTCGTGGATATATCTGATAAACAACACTTTCTTTCCACCAGGTTTTATTCATTCTCTTATATCTCCTTTTTTATTATGAGTAGTATTAGCAAAACAATGACATTTCTATCATCTTCACTATGAACTGTTTCTAACATTTTAGGGTCTTATTTATAGATTAATGACAAATGAGTCAAAAAGTCAATTAAAATATAAGATAAACTTCCTATCAAACATCAGATAACGCTTAGTGTAATCTTGAAAATAGGAGTTTTAGAAGATGTATAAACACACAAAAAGCCACCTCCTAAGAAGTGGCTTATATTGTTTAATCAATATTAATCTTCAACTTTAACGATTTCTTTCTTGTTGTAAGAACCGCAAGCCTTGCAAACTCTGTGAGGAACCATAAGCTCTCCGCAGTTACTGCACTTAACAAGTGCCGGAGCACTCATCTTCCAGTTTGCTCTACGAGCATCTCTATGACCCTTAGAGCTCTTATTCTTTGGACAGATTGACATGTGAACACCTCCCTTATCAATACTTTATACATTGTATTCAAAAGGATTTATCACTGAGATAACAATCCTCGAATAAACAATAAATTTCATACCTGACTATTGTACAGATATTTAAATGATTTGTCAAGTATTATTTTACAAGTGCAAGTGTGTCTTTTGCAATAGCAAGTTCCTCGTTTGTAGGAATTACATATACCTTAACCTTGCTGTCAGGAGTAGAAATAAGCATGTTCTTACCTCTTTCCTTATTGGCAGCATCATCAATCTTGATACCAAGATACTCAAGGTTTTCACAGATATCTTTTCTGGTAGTAGAGCTATTCTCGCCTACTCCAGCGGTAAATGCTATAGCATCTACACCGTTCATTGCAGCGGCGTAAGCACCGATATACTTAATTACTCTATACTTAAAAGCATCGTTAGCAAGCTTTGCTCTTTCATTACCCTCAGCCGCAGCCTTGTCAAGGTCTCTAAAGTCACTGGATACTCCTGAAAGGCCAAGCACACCGGACTTTTTATTGAGGAGGTTGAGAATCTCATCCACACTCTTGTTCTCGTGATTTGCAATAAACTGGATGACTGCAGGATCTATATCACCTGATCTTGTTCCCATGATAAGACCTTCAAGCGGTGTAAGTCCCATAGAGGTATCAACACATTTTCCATCAATAGAAGCTGAAATTGAAGAGCCGTTTCCAAGGTGGCAAACTATAACCTTTCTATGTCCCTCAGGAAGCTCGCCAAATCTGATAGTCTCAGCAGATACATACTTGTGGCTTGTTCCGTGGAAGCCATAACGACGGATAGAATATTTCTCATAGTACTCATAAGGAATTGCATACATATGAGCCTTGGCAGGCATAACCATACCAAAACCTGTATCAAATACGGCTACATTAGGAGTACCTGGCATAGCCTCTTCACAAGCTTCGATACCCATAAGGTTCGCAGGGTTGTGAAGTGGTCCAAGGTCGAAAGCAGTCTCTTATTACCTTCTTAACATCATCAGTTACAATAACAGGGATCACTATAGACAGTACCTGCATGAAGTACTCTGTGACCAATTGCAGATATCTCTGAGACATCAGAAATCACACCATGGTCTTTGTCTGTGAGCGCATCCATAACAAGCTTTACAGCTACAGTATGGTTAGGCATTTCGTGCTCAAGAACGAAATCATCTTTTCCTACAGCCTTGTGTGTAAGAAGGGAGCCGTTGATACCTATTCTCTCACAGAGTCCCTTTGAAATAACTTCCTCTGTTTCCATATCAATAAACTGATATTTAAGAAGAGCTTCACAATTGATAACTAAAAATTTTCATAAACATACCCCTTTTTGTGTTTTTGTTTATATAAATTAGGTTTATGAAGTATAGACCCAATTCATTTTTGATAATCTAAATCAAAGATTACAGCTTACTCTAAAGGAAACTTAAATCTGTGCCTGAACTGCTGTAATTGCAACCACTCCAACTATATCGCTTGCTGAACAGCCTCTTGAAAGATCATTGACAGGACCTGCAATTCCCTGTGTAAGAGGTCCATAAGCCTCAGCCTTTGCAAGGCGCTGTACAAGTTTGTATCCTATATTGCCTGCATCAAGGTTAGGAAAATGAGTGTATTATAGATGACCTGCAACCTTGCTTCCAGGAGCCTTAAATTCACCGACAGAGGCAACAAGGGCCGCATCAAGCTGAAGCTCTCCGTCAAGAGCAAGCTCAGGGTTCTCTTCCTTAGCTATCTTAGTCTGCTTCCTGTACCTTGGTTACATCATCATGCTTAGCTGAACCCATAGTTGAGTATGAGAGCATCGCTACTCTTGGCTCCGCTTCTACAAGGGTTCTGAATGACTCTGCTGAAGACTTGGCTATGGCTGCAAGCTCTTCTGCATTTGGGTTCTGATTGAGACCACAGTCAGAGAAGACAAAGGTTCCCTTCTCACCCATATCGCAGTTAGGTACTTCAATTATGAAAAATGAAGATACAAGCTTAGTTCCCGGCTTTTGTCTTAAGTATCTGAAGACTAGGCCTAAGTGTGTCTGCGGTTGAATGGCAGGCACCTGAAACAAGTCCGTCAGCATCCTTCATCTTAATCATCATAACTCCGAAATAAGTATTGCTGGTTGTAAGAATCTTTCTAGCCTCTTCCTCTGTCATACCCTTGCTTTTTCTAAGTTCAACGAGGGAAGCTACATAATCGTCTAATCTATCACTTTTTTTCCGGATCAATAATTTTTAGCACCTGTTACATTGAATCCACCTTTTTTAGCATCTGCTAGAATTTTCTCTTCTTTTCCAAGAAGAACCAGGTCTGCAATGCCTTCCTTAAGTACAGCGTCAGCAGCCTCTAATGTTCTCATATCCTCGCTCTCAGGAAGTACAATAACCTTCTTTGATGATTTTGCTTTTGCTTTAATTTTGTCAATAAAAGACATGACTTTTATGCTCCTTTCAAAATACGTAAAAATATAATAGTAATAATTTCACTAGAAAAATCTTTATAGTAAATTTCTATGAATAAAATATTTTTCACCACATTCTATTATAAACCCCTTTATGAAAAAAACATACAAGGATAGTTGAGAAAAATATAAATATATTAGAATGATTGTAAAAGATACAAATAATTAGGAGAGTTATGATAAATAATCGTAAAGTAGCTGCTATAATCGCAGAATATAACCCATTCCACAACGGCCATGCCTATCATATCGAAGAGACGAAAAGAATAACTGGGGCTGACTATATCATTATTCTTATGAGCGGTAACTTTGTTCAAAGAGGTGAGCCTGCTATAATCGACAAATATTTAAGAGCAAAAGTCTGCTCTTTCATCAGGTGCAGATGCTGTATTTGAGCTTCCTGTAACCGTATCAACAGGCAGTGCGGAAACCTTTGCAGACGGTTCAGTTGCTCTTGCCCATAAGCTTGGAATAGTTGATTTTCTCTCCTTTGGTGCAGAGAATGATAATATAGATGAGCTAATTAGCTGTAGTAAATTTCTTATTGAGGGAGAACATAATGATGATATTATAAAGCTTATGTCAAACGGTCTAACCTATCCTGAGGCAAGAGAAATATATCTTAGAAATACAGGACACGAAAAAGAGGCCGAGTTACTTAAAACGTCAAATAACATCCTTGCTATATCCTATCTTAATAAGCTTTTTAGGCTTAATTCAGATATTTTACCTGTTGCAGTTAAAAGAGCGGAGGCCTTACACGATGCAGAAATATCACCTGATGATACCTCCTCTATTGCATCAGCCAAAGCCATAAGGCAGGATTTACAGATTAATTCGGGTAGGATAAGCCACCAATATATCCCTGACTCCACAAGGACCTGCTTAACCCTAACGGTAGTTATATTAAAAATAATGATTTTTCCGATATTTTATTTTATAAGCTTGGGAAAATAATTTATACAAATGATAAGAATACTGCAATAGGTATTTTTAATGCAGTTACAGCGATGTTACTGAAGACTTAGCGGAAGAATATACAACTTATTTGGCAAGGTCACTACCTACGAGGATTTTGCGGCAGCACTTTTGGTCTAAAAACTATACTTATGCCAGAATCGACAGGGTTTTGTACCATATCATAGGTGAAATCACAAAAGAGCTGATTGAATCAAACAAAGCCTTTGACTTTTGCCCCTATATACGGCCTCTAGCTATAAAGAGAGAATCCTCTGTCATCTTAAATGAAGTAGGTAAGGCTGTAAAAAACAGTGAAAAGGTTGAGCTGATTAGTAGAATAGGCGATGCAAATAAGCTGCAAAATAAAGCAGCCATAGAAACCTTCAATGTGACAAGGTTTATGACTGCCCTATATAATCAAATCACCTACAAAAACTATGGAATAAAGACCTACGATGAAGCCTCTGGAAGTTTTATTTATTTTTCTTCTTAAATGAGAATCTGTCGCTAAGGTCTACGAGCTCTTCTTCCTCATCTTCTTCCTCGAAACTCATCATCTTCATCATACTCGTCACGGGCTCTGTCATCATCGTCAGAGTCCTCTTCTTCAAAAATCACCCGACTCGACATTTACTGTAAACTCACCCTCTTCGTTTTCACTATTACCATCAGTCCCGTCATCATCAGAGCTATAGCCATTTACTTCTCGTGCTTCGAGAATCTGAGCATTTAACTCATCTCTGTTATTCTTAACTATTTCTAAGTTACTCTTTAAGGTGTCAATTACACTGTTTGAACTATCTATAGTCATCTTAAGATTATGAGATACCATCTTTTTCGACAGCTGCTCAACATTTCTTCAGCATAAGAAAGCGCACCTATTTTAATCTGAGCTGCCACCTCTTCTGCTTCTTTAATGATAGCGTCTGCGTCATCATCTGCCTGTCTAAGTATTCTTTCTGCCTCCTTGTCGGCTTCAACGACAACAGAATCCTCTTTTACAAGCTCCATAAGTTGGTTTCTCGCATCTTCTTCTATCTGTGCTGCTTTGTTGGACGCAGCCTTTAATATTTCATTTTTAGCCTTTGTGATTTTATAAGCTTCTTCAAGTTCATTTGGTAAAGTCTGTCTTAAATTGTCAATATAATTAAGAAGTTCATCCTTTGAAATCTTAATCTTATCCCTTGATAATGGGTCCTGCATTGTGACTGTCAACAAAATCTGACATCTCGTCAATCATTTTAACTATTTTATTGTCTGCCATAACTTACTCTCCAAATTATTTTTCTTAAAAACAAATGTCTGTTGTTTTTTTATATTTTATCTTTAACTATCTTGAGTCCCAGATAATCCACGAATGAAAAAAATCTGTGTTCTTACTTGCCTCAACGATAATAATAACCTCATCATTAAGTATAGCCGAACCAACCAGCGCAGTCAAGATACCTTGCTCTAATCCCTGATTATACGGAGGATCTAGAAAAACAATGTCAAAATCGCTTCTTTTTCAAGTTCCAGTGTTCTTATTCCTGATAGAACTTCGAGTTTAAGAATCATAGACTTGTCAGCAAACTTTGTCTTATCTACATTTGCCTTGATGCACTTAACCGCCTCATCTGATTTCTCCACAAAGGCTGCAAACTCTGCACCACGGCTTAAAAGCCTCTATGCCCTATCTGTCCGCTTCCTGCATATAAATCAAGAAAATTTGCCCCTCAGTATAGCCCTGAAGCATATTAAACAAGGTTTCCTTTATCTGATCAGAAGTTGGTCTTGTTTCAAGACCTTTAGGCGTAATAAGGGCACGCTCCTGGCAATTCCCGCAATAACTCTCATATTCCCTACCTTTTTCTATCTTTATAGTTCAAAATCCTCTGCCTTTTATGACTGACAAATCTTCAACAGTCGGCTCAGACAGATGAGACAATCTGTTTGCCTGTCCTACAAGCATTTTCTCAAAGATATTTCGTATGCCTCTTGCATTACCAAAGATCCTTTTATCCTGTTCGTCCATTGAAGCAAGATATGTCCTTAGTTTTTTCATTGCATCCTCTTCAAGCCTCATCTCCATTTTTTTCAGCCATAGAATACATGATTGCAAGCAGCTCATCCTCATTATAGTCCTTAAACTCAATGAACTTATTAAATCTGGATATCAGTCCTGTATTCGCCTTTAGAAAAAGCTTCCATTTCTTTGGTATAACCGGCAACTATAACAACAAGGTCATCTCTATGATCCTCCATAAGCTTTACGAGAGTATCAATAGCTTCAGAACCAAAGTCATTTGCAGCACCCGGAGATGAAAGAGAATAAGCCTCATCTATAAATAATACACCGCCTAAGGCCTTAGTTTACTACTTCATTAACCTTAAGTGCAGTCTGTCCAACATAGCCCTGCAACTAAGCCTGAACGGTCAACCTCCACAAGACCTCCCTTTGAAAGTACACCCGAGTTCCTTGTATATGCCTGCTATAAGTCTTGCTACTGTTGTCTTTCCTGTACCCGGACTCCCCTGTAAATACCATATGGTAAGACATATCAGGGGAAGGCAGCCCTTTTTTTCTTCCTAAGCTGTCTGATATTGATTAGATTTATTAATGAATGAACCTCTTTTTTCACATCTTCTAATCCAACCAATTCTTCAAGCTCAGATACAAGCTCGTCAAGACGCTTCTTTTTTTATCTTCTTCCTTAAACGGAATAGGCTCAACTACAGCTACATTTTGGAAGTTCATCATCCCGCAATAGGTTCTTCATTTGCTACTACTTCTTTTTAGTATTGGCACTATCTCATCAGTCTCTTTATTCTTATCATCCTCACTTTTGCTTTTTATTTCATTCTTTACAGAATCATTATACTTAAAGCTCTCTCCAGGCATTGAAATATCTCCCGATGCCTTACGGAAGAGATATCTGTCATTTATCCGCTCAGCTCTGTCTGAAAAGAAAATAAAAGCGTGAACCGAGTTGTAATAATCAACTATAAACTGTGGCAAATACTCATCCCTGTTTGAATTCAAATACGACATTGCAGACAATGATATTTAATACCATATCCATGTACGCACTTGACATATTGGAGTTCTTTTCTCTATCGCGTAGGGAACAAAGCTGCATTATAATTGGTGGAGCTTTAACTACAGCCTCAGCCTGTCTGATTATTTCCCCACTAATGTCCTCTACATCAGAAATATCATATTGCTTACTGTCAGGTAGAGATACAATGAACTTTACCTCATCCTCTCCAAGCTTGCCTCCATATATCGCAATATTGATTAAAAGCGACTGTATATACAAATCAAGTGTCTGAAAAATAGTCTTGTGGAGAATCTTTTCTGCCTGAATAAAGTAGCCTTCACTTTCAAGCTTATTGCAGAAACCAACAAGACTTCTATAGTTAGCCTTTGCTATATCAAAGACCTGTCCTGCGTTTGTGTACATATACTTCCCCTATCTAACCAAATCATCTAAAGAGTCATAACATCTTCTCCATAGCCATATCCTCTGGAGTAAAATTTTCTCCCTCTATCATAACATTCATTTTTGGTTTTGTCACTCATGCATTTTACAGTTTCTGAAGTTAGTTTTAAAATATCTGCATCACCTATGATGTCTCCTATGTTAAATGCCATATCGCCGCTCTGTCTTATGCCAAATACATCTCCCGGACCTCTTAGCTTCATATCTTCTTCTGCTATCTTAAATCCATCGTTGGAGGTATTTAGTATATTAAGCCTTTCCATAGCCTCCTTGGAGGTATTTCCAGACATAAAAATGCAATAAGACTGAGCTCCTCCTCTACCTATTCTACCTCTTAACTGATGAAGAGAAGCAAGTCCAAAACGGTCAGCATTTTCAATCATCATTACAGTTGCATTTGGCACATTCACACCGACTTCTACAACTGTAGTAGATACCAGTATGTCTATTCTACAGGCAGCGAATTCATCCATGATGTGATTTTTTTCTTCATTTTTCATCTTACCATGAAGATATCTAACCCTTGCCTTATTGCTAATCAAAGATATAAGCTCATCTGTATAGCTGATTACGTCTGACAGCTCATCATTGTCCTCAGACTTCTCAATCATCGGACAAATAATGTATGCCTGGTGGCCTTTCTTTACCTCATCTAAAATGAACTTATAAGCTGTCATCCTATAATCCTCATCAACTACACAGTTTTTTATAGGAAGCCTGTCGGCAGGAAGCTCATTAACGATTGAAATATCAAGGTCTCCATAAAGTATTACTGCAAGGGTTCTTGGAATCGGTGTAGCACTCATAACCATAGTATGAGGCTCCTCAGCCCTTGTCCGTGAGTCTTTCTCTTTGTTTTACACCAAAACGGTGCTGCTCATCTGTGATTACCAAGGCTAATTTATCATAAACCACCTTTTCCTGAATGAGTGCATGGGTACCTATGATGATATCAGCTTCGTGTTTTTCTATTTTAGATAATGTTTCTTTTCTTTCTCTTCCCTTAACAGAACCTGTTAGCAGTACAACACTTACTCCATACTTTTCCAGTGCTGTAGAAAAACTCTCGTAATGCTGCCTGGCAAGCACTTCAGTTGGCACCATTACACTTGCCTGATAGCCGTTTTTTGCCATTAATAGGCAGGAAAGCATTGCTATAACAGTCTTGCCGGAGCCCACATCTCCCTGTACAAGCCTATTCATCCTCCCACCTGACATGAGGTCAGCCTTAACCTCTTCCCAGACTTTCTGCTGAGCGTTTGTCAAAGAAAATGGCAGTGAAGAAATAAAGTCTACCACTGTAGAATCATCATTTACAATATAAGGAGATGGTGTTTTTTCTCCCAAGCTTCAATCTATCTATAGAAAGTGCAAATAGAAAGAATTCATCAAATACCAGTCTTCTTCTTGCATCTACTAAAGTATTGTAGGATTTGGGAAAATGTATTTCCTGCAAGGCATCTTTTAGGAGAAATTAGAGAATTCTCATCCCTAATATTCTTTGGTAAATAATCTATACTTGAAGTTACCTCTGCAAGAACTTCCTTTAATGACTTTCTAAGAAGATTGCTTGTAACTCCCTTTGTAAGGTGATATATGGGTTGAAGAACTTCGGTTTTTCCTCCTATATTCTGTTTCTGTAAGCACTTCAGGCTGAACCATACTGATAAACTTACCTTTTCTTACTACCTTGCCTCTATATATCATGTGCACACCCTTTGCAAGCTTTGACTTCATAAAAGGCATATTAAACCAGATTTAGCTCAATTTTTCCCACTTCCATCACTTACCTCACAGATTAAGATACTCTTCTTTACCCATCTGCTTCAACATAGGAAATGATACAGGCATAGCAGATATTATAGCTGTCATTCCGCTTTTTTACCATGCTTATTGGTATTATTTTATCGTATTTATCATAATTTCTTGGGAAATACTTTAATATATCTCCTTTGGTAAATATACCCTAGCTTATTAAGAAGGAGGGCGGTCTTTGCACCTATTCCCTTTATGGCTGTAATGCTTTCTTCTATGACCATACTCCCTCCTTTTAAGCCTTGTACTCCCTTGCTTTTATTGCATCTATGTTTACCTGATTTTTCACCTCTTCAAGCGAGTTAAATTTCATTTCAGGTCTGATAAAGTCTAAGAGTTTTTACCTTGGCAAAGTGACCGTAAACATCATGGTCTAGCCCAAAGAGCCAGGTTTCTACACCAACTGCATTGTCTTTCCCTACAGTAGGCTTCACTCCTATATTGGTTATCCCTCTGTATGTCTTAAAGTCAAGCTCAGTATCTGAAACATAGACACCAAATGAGGCAGCAACTTATTAGCCTCAGGCTTAATATTAATAGTTGGCATCCCTACTGTATGTCCCAGATGATTTCCGTGAATAATCTCACCTGAAAATGAGAACTCTCTTCCAAGAAGCTCGTTTGCCAGCCTTATCTCACCTTTTTTTATTAGACTTCGTATGCGGGTACTCGAAATAACCTCTCCATACATTTTTCTTTTTCTATGACTTTTAATACATAGCCATACTCTTTACTTCTTTTTTTCGAGAAGTTCTACATCACCAAGCCTGTCTTTACCAAATCTAAAATCCGTGCCTACAACCAGCATTTTAGCGCCCAGCTTATCATGAATAATTGTTTTTTTATAAATTCATCTGCATCAGTATTAATAGTTTCCTTAGTAAAATGGATAATCTATCATATAGTCAAAGCCTGAATCTTTCATCAAATTTATTCTCTCAGTACCTGTCTCAATTACCTTAAATTCTTTATCAGAGAGTATACTAAGAGGATTCACATCAAACGTGAACAGTACCTTGGTGAGACCTTTTGTCTTTAACACAATATCTATAAGCTCTTTGTGCCCCAAGTGTAAACCATCGAATTTGCCCAGCGTAACTACAGTGTTATGTAACCTAAAGTCACTACCCTTTATATACTCCATATCTCCCACCTTAAAACATCTTGTCTATTTTAAATGCATTTATATCCCCATTATAGCTGTAAACAGCCTTAAATTCTCCCTCATCGTTATACATCCTGAATTTTTCACCATTTTTAGGTTCCAAGGCTTCTATATCAGGTTTAACTGCAGCTGCTTTTATAATTCCACCATTTTCAAGAAGTATACACGCATATCCGCTCACATCCACTCTTTGAAGATTCTTAAATACATCCTCAATCGGTATGATTATCTCGAAACTCTATTTTTCTTTAACGAGCTTTTCTATTTCATCAAGCTTATAACTATTCTCAAGGAGGAAGTCCCCTGTTTTCGTTCTAATCAGGCTTTTCATTGCTGCTTTGCATCCAAGTTCATTTCCTATGTCCTTGCACAAAGTCCTTATATAAGTCCCCTTAGAACAGTCAACTACTATCGTGGCCTCCCTTCTGGAAACATCTATATTTTTAATTTCAATACTGTAAATTGTTATCTCGCAAGGTTTACGCTCTATTACCTTGCCTTCTCTTGCAAGCTCATAAAGACGCTTTCCTCCAACTCTCTTAGCCGAATACATAGGAGGAGTCTGTAGCTGTCTGCCTATAAAGCCTGATATTACCTTAGAAAGATTATCCTCAGTCAGTTTTTCCTCATACCAGTCATTAGAAAAAGTTTGTTTCTTCAATAATTTCTCCTGTAACATCCTCAGTATCCGTCGCTATACCGAACTTGATTTCGGCTATATACTGTTTTCTATGGTCTGTAAGTAACTCACATAGTTTTGTAGCCTTTCCTATGCACATAGGCAGCACACCTTCGGCTGCAGGATCAAGTGTTCCTGTATGGCCGATTTTGCGCTGCCTAAGAATTCCTGTTAACTTAGATACTGCATCTCTCAAGTAAATCCTACTTCTTTATATACATTTATGATTCCATTTAGCATTAAATATAACCCTTTTCAAGTAACTGAAATTGCAGTTGCTTTGTGATATTATTGATTACATCATGTACTTTTCCACTGGAAATAGTACATCCTGCAGCCATCTTATGACCGCCACCGCCAAAAAATGCAGCCACCTTACTGACATCAATATCAGGCACAGTAGCTCTCATGCTTACCTTATATGTGTGAGGTTCCTTTTCATGGATAAATATAGCTACCTTAACGCCCTCTGTAAGTCTTAGCTGGTCAATGATGCCACCCAGGTCATTATTGCCAACCATATAAAAATCAAGCTCTTTTTGAGTAACATAGGACACAATTCCTACTCCCTCCCACAATATAAGGCTCTCCATCAGGCATCTTCCAAGTACCTGATTCTGCTTGAAGGTTCTTGAATAGAAATTATGGTCAATAATATGCCCAAAGTCTATGCCTTTAGCCATAAGCTCACCCGCAATTTCCATTGTACGCTTTGATGTACAGTTATGATGAAATACACCTGTATCGTGAATTATCCCCGTATACAGGCAGGCTGCCACATCCTTACTAATAAGCTCCACATCCATCATCTCAAATACCAATTCGCAGGTCGAGCTAAGTGATGGGAAAATAAAGTTCTCATCAGCTACTCCCTTGCTTGTTATATGATGATCTATACAGATAGTCTTCTTTGCTGTCTCAAATAACTTAGACGCAACACCAATCCTCTCAGTATCACCTAGATCCATCATAAAGAACACATCGTATACCTTGTTCTCTGCCTTATTCTTAATAACGTCAGAACCGGGAAGTTCCTTAAACTCACGTCCAATAGGTTCAAGGTATACATCAATTGTCTTACCTGTATGTTTAAGATAATTATACATTGCAAGCGTTGAGCCGATGCAGTCTCCATCAGGATTGACATGACCTGCAATTGCAATTGTCTCTGCATCCTTTACAAGCTCTAAAATATGTATCAGATCATAATTTCCTACAAACATCGTGCCTCCCCCTCTAAGGTATATCTATACCTCTTCATCATCAGAGTCATCAACATTATCTTCGTTCTTAGGTTTTACCTGATCAATAAGTGCAGACATATGCATGCCATACTCAATTGAAGTATCTAACTGAAATCTAAGCTCAGGAGTATTCCTTAAGTTAATACTCTTTGCAAGTTGGCTTCTTAGGTATGGCATCGCACTTTTCAGTCCTTCCAAGGTATCCTTTTGCTTCTTCTCGTCTCCAAGCACGCTTACAAATACCTTGGCTGTCTTAAGGTCAGGAGCCACTTCCACATCAGTAACTGAGGTGAGTGAGCTTACCCTTGGATCCTTAACACCCATACGGATAAGTTCACCCAAAGCTCTCTGAACCTCGGAATTTATTCTGACATTCTTAATACTGTTTTTACGCATTTTAACTCCTTGGTACTTCTACCATCTGATAAAGTTCAACCTTATCTTCCTCTTTTAACATCATTGAATTTCTCAAATACAAGACCACATTCATAGCCTGCATTTACTTCTTTAACATCATCCTTAAATCTCTTAAGAGAAGCAAGATTTCCGTCAAATATAAGGTCCTTATCTCTTGTAATCCTTGCTTTACAGCCTCTTATAATCTTGCCGTCAAGTACAAATGAACCTGCTATATTACCGATACCTGAAGCCTTAAATACCTGTCTGATTTCGGCATGTCCTATAACCTTTTCTTCATAAATAGGCTCAAGCATACCCTTCATCGCAGACTCAACGTCAGAAATAATATTGTAAATAACCTTGTAGAACCTTACGTCTACCTTCTCTCTGTCTGCTGTATCCTTAGCAACAGCATCCATTCTTACGTTAAATCCAATTACAATTGCATTTGATGCACTTGCAAGAGAAATATCAGACTCATTGATAGCACCTACAGCACCATGGATAATTCTGATTGCCACTTCATCATTGTTGAGCTTAATAAGACTCTGTCTGATTGCCTCAACAGAACCCTGTACGTCAGCCTTAATAATAACATTAAGCTCCTTAACAGTACCAGCCTTAATCTGGTCAAAGAGACCGTCAAGAGAAAGCTTCTTCCTACTCTCGTCAATGAGTCTTGCCTTGTCCTGTGCAATAAATGTCTCAGAAGCAGCCCTTGCTTCCTTGTCGTCCTTAAAGCTAAGCATAGTATCGCCTGAGTTAGGAACTCCGTTAAGTCCCAAAATCTCAACAGGAATAGATGGACCAGCCTCAGTTACATTGTTTCCCTTATCATCGAGCATAGCTCTAACCTTACCAAAGGATGAACCTATAGATATGGAATCACCTACGTGTAAGGTACCCTTTTGCACAAGAACAGTAGCAACAGGGCCTCTACCCTTATCAAGACTTGCCTCGATAACTATACCTCTTGCACTTCTATTAGGATTAGCCTTGTACTCAGCAACATCTGCAGTTAAGAGCACCATTTCAAGAAGCTGTTCAATACCTTCTTTGGAATGTGCTGAAACAGGTACGAATATGGTAGAGCCACCCCAATCCTCAGGAATGAGTTCATACTCAGTAAGCTCCTGCTTTACCTTATCTACATTTGCACTTGGCTTATCTATTTTGTTGATTGCAACTATTATTTCAATACCGGCAGCTCTAGCGTGATTAATTGCCTCCACTGTCTGTGGCATCACACCGTCATCTGCAGCTACAACAAGTATAGCTATATCTGTAGACTTTGCACCACGCATACGCATAGCTGTAAATGCCTCATGTCCCGGTGTATCAAGGAAGGTAATCTTTCTACCGTTGATATTAACCACTGAAGCACCAATGCTCTGTGTAATACCGCCTGCCTCGCGGCTGGTTACATTTGTAGAACGGATTGCATCAAGAAGTGAAGTCTTACCATGGTCAACGTGTCCCATCACGCATACAACAGGAGGGCGCTTAATCATAAGTGACTCATCTTCTTCATCTTCCTTAAGAAGCTCAGCTACAAGGTCAACAGGCTCCTCAAGTTCACAAATGATGTTATATTCTAAAGCTATTTCTTCAGCTTCTTCAAAGGTGATGTCCTGAGTTACAGTATACATCTTGCCCTGTAAGAAGAGTTTTTTTAATGATAGCCGAAGGCTGAACCTTCATCTTATCTGCAAGTTCCTTAATGGTTAAGGTATCAGGAATAATGATATTCTTGATTGTATCTTCCTCAGCAGGCTTAGCTACAACTTCAGGCTTAATAAATGCACCCTTTCTGTTAGGGTCTTTCTTCTTTCTGTGTGCTACATTATCGTCATCATCAATACTTGAGAGGGCTTTATTCTTATCGAAGCGCTTGCCAAGGTTCTTCTCTGCACGCTCTCTTTCCTTAGCTTTCTCACGCTCTCTTTCACGCTCTCTGTCACGATTGCCTGTCTTTGTTACAATGCGCTCTTCTCCGCCTGCACTGCTCTGATTTCTACCCTGTCCACCTCTTGCCTGTGGGCCTCTTGCACCTGCATTACCTCCTGTACGTGAACCACCTGCAGGAGTTCTTTTATCATTTGAAGAATTTCCGTCTTTATTAAATGGCTTATCACCTCTACCTGACTGTGGTCTGTCCGAATTTCTGTTTCCTCTAAAGCCTTCACCATTTCTGTTCTGACCATCGCCCTGTCTCTGACGGTTATCTCTATTTCCGTCCTTTGAAGCATCTCTTGAGCCCTGAGGCTTATCACCTCTTTTTTTCTGTCGCCAAACTTCTGAGACTTATTGCCTGAAGACTGTGCACCACCCTTTGGAGATAGTGCAGCTGCCTGGCTTGCTTTCTTTCTGGCAAACTCAATTGCAGCTTCTTCCGGAGATAGGCTACGAGTTTCAGGCTCTTTAATGCTCTCAGGCTCTTTAACCTCAGTATCGTGAGATTCCTTAGCCTCTTTTTATGCTCTTTTGCCTTAGTTTCCTTAGACTTTAGCTTTCCTTAGACTTTATCTCTTTTCCTTTTACTTCTGTCTCACTCAGAGGTAACCCTAACAGATCTCATCTTCTCTTTGCTGGCGCTTCCTTTACTTTCTTTGCCTTTGGTGCAGTTTCCTCTTTATCAGCAGCCTTTCTTTTGCCTCAGTTTCAGCAGAAGCTTTTCTTAGCCTTTCTTTCAGCGGCCCTCACGAACTCAGGAGCCTTCCGTCAAAAGTCTGTTCAATCTGCTTTCTCTACAGGAGCAGCCTTTACTCTCTTTGGCTTAGGTTCTGCCTTTTGCCTTAGGCTTCTCCTTCTTAATAGTATCAGGGCATACTCCATACGAGCAACCTTCTCTTCTTCATCACTGAGAACGCTATTCTATGTTCTTCACATTGTCATAACCATTTTGCTTTGAGGAAATCAACAATTTCCTTACTCTTCTTATTTATTTCAGTAGCCAACTCACTTACTTTCATTTTAGACATTTTATCGCCTTTTTCCCATTTAATAGCTAATTCAATATGTTTAAGATAGCTTTTGCAAATCCTTCATCAAGTACAGCCATTGAGGCCTTCAGTGCAGAGCCCAGTAGCATTGCCAAGTTCAGCCTTGGTCTTGTAAAATCTAAGCTCTACCTTGTGGTGATTACATCTATCAGTGAACTTTTTCTTAGTATTGCCTGACGCATCTTCAGCAACTATTACAAGAACTGCCTTCTTTGAATATATAGCATTTTTCAGTAAGGAATTCACCAACCGCCAGCTTTCCTGCCTTTCTGGCAAGTCCTAAGTAAGATAATACCTTATCCATATTCACCTTCCTATAATGACTGTAATTCTTCTATAAGTCTGTCATATACATCGACTGATACTTGTGACTTGAAGGAACGATCCAGCCCTTTGGATTTTTTCAGAGCCTCAAAGCACTTTGAATCCTTGCATATATAAGCACCTCTGCCATTTTTCCTACCTGTAGGATCTAACTCTATCTCTCCCTCTTTTGTCCTCACTATCCTAATCAGTTCCTTTTTATCTTTAACGCTTTTTACACGCTATACAAGTTCTCTGTGGATTATTCATCCTCTACCTCTTTATTCGGATAATATCTGTGATTCACTCTTTATATCAATCTTATATCCTGTAAGCCTTGCCGCGAGCCTTGCGTTTTGTCCTTCTTTTCCTATTGCAAGTGAGAGTTGTGAGTCTGCCACAACAACCTTAGCTGTCTTTTCCTCAGGATTAGCTTCTACGGATATTGCTCTTGCAGGAGAAAGTGCATTCATAATAAATACTCTTGGATCCTCGCTCCATACAACTATATCTATCTTTTCACCTCTAAGCTCATCGACCACAGCCTCAACTCTGGAACGATTTACACCTACACAGGCTCCTACCGCGTCTACTTCAGGGTTGTTGGAGTAAACAGCTATTTTAGTTCTTGAGCCCGGTTCTCTTGAAATACTTTTTATCTCAACTGTTCCATCCTTAATCTCTGTAACCTCTGATTCAAAAAGCCTCTTAACCAAATCAGGATGTGTCCTTGATACCGTTATCCTAGGTCCTTTGGAAGTATCCTTAACCTCTACAACATAGAGCTTAATTCTCTCTGTTGACCTAAATCTCTCTGTCTTAACCTGTTCAGCCTCAGAAAGAAGTGCATCTACCTTTCCAAGATTTATACTAATATTATTACCTGTATATCTCTGTACTATACCTGTAACTATATCATGTTCTTTGGCAAAATACTGATTATAGAGTACTTTTTCGTTCCTCTTCCCTTATTTTTTTGCACTACAACCTGTTTTAGCCTTTTTGTGCTGCAATTCTTCCAAAGTTTTTTAGGAGTTATTACTACATTTACTATCTGGCCCCTCAATAGCATTAGGGAATGTAGCCTTTTGCCTCATCAAGACTAATCTGGGAGATAGGATCCTCGACAGTCTGGACAACCGTTTTCTCTGCAAGAACTGATACTTTTCCGTTATCTCTGTCAATAGTAACCTTTACATTATCGTTCTTACCAAATTCATCCTTGCAGGCAACAGAAGTGAATTCTCAACAGCTTCAAGTATTACTTCCTTGCTTATGTCATTTGTTTTTTCAAGCTGGTCTAGAGCTGCTATCAGTTCCATACCGCTATCCGGCTGCTCTTTTTCTCATTTTTGTAATTACCTCCGTTTAACTTTATCAGAAATCAATTTACTAGCCTTATTAAGGCTATGTTTTTCTTTCGAATGTTGCTTTTGTGTTATCTTCAAAACCCAGCGTTACAGTATCAGCATCATAAGCCTCTAAGGTTCCTGAAAACTCCTTCTGCCCTTCCAGTGCTTTTGTATAGCTTTACCTCTACTTCTTCCCCAATACTCCTCTCAAAAATCCTTATCCTTCTTAAGAGGTCTTCCAAGTCCCGGAGAACTGATTTCAAGTATGTAGGATTCCTCAATGAAGTCTTCCTTATCTAAAAGGTCAGAAAAATTCACGGCTTACCTTTTTCACAGTCATTTCACCGAAAATCCCCCTTCTTTGTCAACATAGGCTCTAAGAAACCAATTGGAGCCCTTCTCTTACAAACTCGACATCAACCAACTCATAATTGTTCTTGGTTATAATCGGTAAAATAAGCGCTTCAGCCTTTTTTTCATAGCTTTCTCTTTTACTCATAATTCTCCTTTATTGCATAAAAAGCGAACCTCTAACGGTTCACTTCCTAAAAAAATAATAGCCTGTAGGGGAATCGAACCCCTGTTTCTGCCGTGAGAGGGCAGCGTCTTAACCCCTTGACCAACAGGCCATACAAATATGTGTTGCTTGACAACGAAGACAAGTATACATTATTGAAAATAATATGTCAATAGGTTTTTAAAATATTTTTTTCAGGTCATCCCTGCTCTCAAGGTCCTTTTCAAGTCCTTCAAGATAAGGCACTGTCGTCTTTCCCTGTCACATCTAAGTAATATCCTTCAAAAACTCTTCTCTCTTGATACTCTTTCTCCCTCCATTTACAGCTCTGTCCCAGTATTTCTTAATTTCCTTAAATGGTGCGTAGTAGTATTCATCAGTATCAGAAAAATAAATAACCATAAATGCTACCCCATCCTGTTCCTCAAAGTCATCCATGAATTTTACCTGATGCTCGTGTATATTCTGAAGCGGGAAAGTAGCCTTATTACATTCTTTTTCGCATCAAAGCAGACAGGAATTCCCTGTACAACCCCAATATAGTCCACAGTACTCTTGCTGTCAAAGTAAGCGAGGGTAATCTGTCCTTTATCATTTATATTTACAGGGGTAATCAGGGTTGGAACCTTCTGAACTAGAGCAAGTCCCTGTTCTCTGTATTTATCATTGGTCATATTTATAAGAGTCTCAAGTAAAGAGCCTCTAAGACCTCTTGAATTCCAAGATGGCATATTTTCTCCTTTTCATCTTTAATCTAAAACTACCTATTCATTTATTAATGCTTTTGCATAATCTCGATACTTTTACTAAAATCCCATCTCGCACTCAAGTTTCAATACCTTTTTACTAAAAATAGATTCAAAAGCTATAGCACTCTACCACTTTACAAATTTAGTGCGCTAAATCATTTTTAATAATCAATACAGTATAGAGTTTATAATAATTATTTACTCACAAATGGCTAATCATTACCTAGAGTACAGTCCTATAAAATTAAAACCCAGCTTATTTGCAACACTCTTCAGTCTCTCAGGCAAATCAGCCTTAAAGCTCTTTCCACTTAAATAAGCAAAAATCTCCGTCTACTTTCAGGAAATCTTTATTTCATAAGAATGTAAAAACTGGCTATTAAGCCCCATTCTTCTATAGGTTGTATTCTCTGATTTAAGTCCCGTATTTGCCATCTCCTATGACCGGATAGCCAAGAAATGATAGATGCGCTCTAATCTGATGGCTTTTTGCCCGTAATAAGCTTTCACTCTTAACAGGCTGTGACCCTGAGCTTAGCTTTAGAACTTCATAGGCTGTCTTTATATAATCCGCACCTTGCACCTTTGTCTTTATATATTCTAACAGTATTGTGGCTGTCATTTTTAAGAAGATAGGCCTCAGCTGTAATATTTTTCTTTCATCTCACCCCTTAACAATGGTGAGATAGTACTTTTCTATCTTTCTTGTTTTAATTATATCAGAAAGGAATCTAAGTCCTGAAAGGGTCTTTCCTGCCAGTATGATTCCACTTGTGTTTCTATCAAGTCTATTTTACTACAGCAGGCTTAACAGTAAGAAGGTCATTTGCACTTAGAGCTTCCTGATTTGATTAGATAGCTTATAAGCCACTCATTCATGGAGACATCTCCAAGCTTTTGCTATCTGAGAAAGCACGTTTACAGGCTTATTAAGTATAATAATATCCCTGTCTTCGTAAATAACCTGTGGCTCGTCATATTCCCACTTCAGATTCTTTAATCTGTCATACAAAGAATTATCTGCCCCACTCTCAAGTTCATCCTCAGCAGTTGCCATCATATTCTCTGTCAGCTGTCTTAGATGAAATAACTTTTCACCAAACTTAACCACAGTCTCATCCGAGAGGTAAAAAGCTTAACTTCATCATCTTCTTTAAGCATTCGCTTCCGCAGCTTTCTTGCCGTTAAGCACTATGTTCTTCTTCCTTAGCATCTTATATATAAAGCTCGCTGGAGCCTCCTTTAAGAACTTCATAAGATACTTATCCAGTCTCCCACCTGCTTCTATATGCTTTATTTTTAAGTAATATCATTATTAGTTACCTTTTTATCACACTATAAAGTATTTCATACTCTCAGTAAAACTCTTTAATCTCATCCATATCTGTTTCCGAGGCCTTTTTTCTCAGGAAATGTTCTTACAAACTTCTCCATATCATCAAAAAAACAACTAAGTTATCGCCTCTGCCTTGATTTTTAATGTGTTTATCTATATAAGCCTTAGCTGTATCTACTCTTTTCTTGTAATCATATTCATTACGAGCTGTAGTACCATCTTTTCCTTTATAAGCTATAACCCTACCCTTAAACACTGCTATAAGGTCAAGATGCATTACATGTTCAGATGAAGTAAATACAGGTGAGTACAGCAAAATTCCCTTTCCTTGAATGCTTTCTTCTGCTTTAAGCAAATCTCTATCCTTTCATTTCTTTATATGGGCATAAGAATGAAAAAAATGTAGCCAGGCTTCTCCCTACAGGAAGTACAAACAATAAGGCATAGCACAGAGAATATATTTTTTGCCTGCATTTTATTGAGAAATAGTCCAACTATAAAAATAATAACTGCAGCCAACACGTTTAAGGCTACATTCAAAAGCAGTTTACGCTTTCTAAAGGTAAGATACCCTTTTTCAAACTTATTATATTTCTTCATTTGATTCTTACTCCAATTATATCTCATTACAAAATCATTACTCATAAGGCCCCAAATTAATGACTACCGCCATTACCATATCTACGATAAAAATTATAGTTTAGACTAAGCATTACATCTTAAGTTCTATTTCATCCTCAGTCAGCTCTCTTACCTCGCCTAATCCCCAAATCATAATCAAGGTAAGACTTCCCATTTTGAAGCCTCTTTGAGGTAGATAACCTCATTATCGACAGCCTCAAACATCCGCTTTATCTGATGAAACTTGCCCTCAGATATAGTTACTCTTGCAGTGAAATTCTCCTTCATTTTTCACAAATCTCAAGCTTTGCAGGCTTACTGATAAAATCTCCCAAAGTCCAGCCCTCTGCAAAAGCCTCTATGTCTGATCGGTTTTAGAGGATGCTTTAAAGTTCTGTAAAATATACCTTATCCACGATGGTTTTTAGGCGATAACAACTTGTGATTAAGCTCTCCATCATTGGTGATAAGCAACAAAGTCCTTCCGTATCCTTATCAAGTCTTCCGACAGGCGAGAGTCTCGTCAAACCTCGGGCAATCTATACCTGTTTCCTTAAAAAAACATCCATAACAGTCTTGGTTTTTACCCTTTTCTGTAGAGGTGATTACTCCCTGTGGCTTATTCATCATATAGTAATAATATTCTACATAGCCTACTTTCCTACCATCTAAGCAAACTTCATCATTATCTGTGTCAACCTTTGTATCAGGACTTTTAACAATGACTGTATTAACTGTTATTCTACCTTTCCTTATATACTCCTTCACCTTGCTTCTGGTTTCAGAAGTCATATCAGAGAGGTATTTATCAAGTCTTATAGTTTTTGACATAAATCACTCCATTCAGTCTTAATATTACTTTTATGTTATTCACTGTTATAAATCATCTGCAGCAATTCTGGTATGTCATTTTTAAGTGTTTCAAAAACAACATTCAAATCTACACTTCCATAGTCATGAACAATTCTATTTCTTAAGCCATATATTGCATTCCACGTATATTACAATTATTCATCTTATAACTTTCAGATAATTTCTTTGCATTCTCTGAAAGCTGAATCATTCGAAAATAACATCGAATCCAGTAGTATTTCATTATCATTCAGTTCTTCTATACAAACATTATTCATCTGGAGAACTATAAAATCCAAGTCTTGAATAATTTTACTTATATAATAATTATCATCCTTAGTATTATCCATATATTTTTTTATTCCATCTTTCAATATTTCTTCCAGCAACTCTACATTATCCTTTAATCCTGCAACTTCTATTACATCCACCTTTTTATGTAACGAATTTCTTATCTCCTCTACCAAGCCATAAAATTTTAATCCTTTGATTTCAGTAGATATCAAAAGATCTACATCACTATCATCTTTTGCCTTGCCTTTTAGCGTAGGAACCAAAAAGATAACAAAAATTAATTTTATATTTATCAAATATTTCTGAACACTTAGGCTTATGTATTCAAAGGTCTACAATTCCATGTTCCTCATCAATAGGGTTAATTTGGGATAATTTCTCATAAATATAATTATATTTCAAATTTCCCCTTTTATCTAAGTCATTTTTCATATGATTTATATGAACGCAGGGAAATCCCTACAATACCAGCTGCTTGTTGCTGAGTCAATTCCTTGTCTAATCTTATACTCTTCAAATCTTTCATAAATTTGCACCTCTAAAAAAATATAATAGTGCATATTTTACACCTTGTCAATAATTAAAGTGCATTTTTTTGCACTTTAATACTGAAAAAGATGCATTGTTTGCACCTTATAAATTGATAATAGTGCAAAAATTATCACATCATCCTCCAGCCCGCAAAGTATTTATTCTTTACGGTAGTGCCTGAAAGCTTACCAAAGCCCCAAAGGAAAGCCATTTACCCCTATCAGAATAAATTCCCCTTTTTCTGCCTTATCAAGTCCGTTCTTTACAAGTTCATCTTTGGTAACCTCTATAGTTTCACACTTAAGGTATTTAATTACTCTCTCGTCATCTACATCCAAATCAAGAAAATACTTAGATTCAGCCTTAGTTCTAGACATAGCAAAAGGCTCACTTGGCTCAAACCTGCCTTTTTCTATCCCCCACATAGAGCCCATTTCTAAGGATTCTAAGTCCAGATACATCAGGCAGGCCTTCAGGAATGAGGTATAGCTTATCTCCATGAAGCTCAAGCCTTGTAAGTTCATCATCCTTTAGTCCCCAACTCTTTAGGGAAGGCTTCTTCCTCCTTCGTGAGTTTAATATTCTTGACATGAGTGTCAAAAATACTGTGGGAAACTACTCATTTTCTTATGAAGGAGGCAGAGAAAATGCCCCTCTCCTTCCATCCTATGTGGCCAGATGCGGACAGCCCCCTTAATCTCTTCTCTTTCAGAGCCTATCCATTCAGGATGTCCCGGTATCAAAACCCTCATAACCTTCGTTTATTGATACAACTTCAAGTTCAGGAAACATAGTTAAATATATAGTCAATTGTACCCTCATTTTCATCAGGTGAAAATGTACAGGTAGAATATAGCAGATATCCATCATCAGCCAGCATATTTACTGCATTAGGTAAGATGTCCTTTTGTAAATCATTGTAATAACCAGTGCCATACTGTTCCCAGTTCTTTATAATAGCAGGCTCTTTTCTAAACATGCCCTCACCTGAACAAGGTGCATCTACAAGGATTTTATTAAAGTAACCCTTAAATACATCACTCAGATTCTTTGGAGTTTCACTGGTAATAAGTGCATTCTTAATACCGAACACTCCTAAGTTTTTAAGCAGGGCCTTTGCCCTTGTTGCAGATATATCATTTGGAAACGAGCACACCCTTTCCATCTAACTTTGCTGCAAGTTCCGTACTTTTCCCACCCGGAGCGGCACATAGGTCTAAAACCCTGTCACCCGGCTTTACCTGAAGTACATTGGCGGGGGTCTGAGCAGAAGGCTCCTGTATGTAATAAAGCCCTGCATAATAATAAGGATGCCTTGTTGCAGCAAATACATTAGCATCAAAATAATAACCATTGTCTATCCATGGAATCTTATCCATCTTAACCACAGAAAGTCTCTCCCATTCATCAGGAGAGACCTTGATTCTATTTAATCTTAGGCCCTGCAAAGGACTTTTATTATAGCTTTCAAGGAAAGTTGTCATAATCCTCACCAAGCAGGTTTTTAATTTTGCTTAAAAAGCTTTCAGGTAAACTAATCATCTATACTACAAATTCCTTTCCGGCAGGCTTTGGCTTCTATATCCCTCAGATATACTGTCCAATTCTTTGCAAAACTTACTGAGCGTATTTAGGTCATCCTTTTGCATAAATATCATAAAATTCTTTTTGAATCTTGGCTACCTCCCTGTCATTGAGCAACCTTATAGAGATTTTGAATATTATTTAGTATCTGGGATACAATCCCAGCCTTGATTCTAAATGAATTCTGAGCATCCACAATCTCATTTCTTATTGCAGACATTTCAGTGTCAAGCTGAACTATAGCGCTGCTGCGTTCTTAAGCCTCATCGATACAGTTTCAGGCATATTTCCTTTGTACTTATACTGAAGCGAATGCTCTATAATAGCCCAAAAATTCATAGCCAGGGTTCTAACCTGTATCTCAACCTTGACAGTCTTTTCCCTGTCAGGGTTTCTACATCATAGGTAGCAATTAAATGATAGCTTCTGTAACCACTACTTTTCTGATTGCTTATATAATCTTTTTCCTCATCGTATTTGTAAATCTGAACGGCTTTTTATCATTTTTTGATAACATTGGCGATATCATCCTCAAACTGACAGATAATTCTAATGCCTGCAATATCCTCAATCCTGTTTTCTACATCATAGAGCGGAATCCCCTTTTTCTGTGCTTTTTCAATGATGCTGGAAATTCGTTTTACTCTTCCTATTACCTGTTCAATGGGAGAATACATGCCCCATTGCCCTGTATTCCTCTATTATGTGATTTAATTTTACTACAAGTTCATCCACCGCAAGTCTGTAAGGTGCTAAAAATTCACTCCACATCTTTGTTTCCATAGATAACCCAACCTTTAGTTTACTCAATACTGAGAATTTTGTATATCATTTTCAAGGATTAATTCTTAAAACTATGTATAGGAGCAGGGATTCTGCCACCTCTATTGATAAATTTTTCACAGGAAAATCCATTTACAGGCATAATAGGGGCATAGCCTAAAAGCCCTCCAAATTCAGCCTGTTCGCCAACATCCTTGCCAACTACAGGTATAAGCCTTACTGCTGTGGTTTTTTGATTTATCATGCCTATAGCCATCTCATCGGCAATAATACCTGAAATGGTCTGCAGATGAAGTATTGCCCTGGAATCGCTATCATATCAAGTCCCTACTGAGCATACACAGGTCATCGCCTCAAGCTTTTCGATGGTCAGTGCACCATCAAGCACAGCATTTATCATCCCCTGATCTTCACTCACAGGAATAAAGGCTCCGCTAAGGCCTCCTACATAGGAAGAAGCCATAACTCCGCCCTTCTTAACCTGGTCATTAAGAAGTGCAAGTGCAGCAGTAGTACCGGGAGCTCCTGCGTGTTCAAGTCCCATTTCACGGAAAATATCTGCAATAGAGTCGCCTATAGCAGGCGTAGGAGCAAGAGACAGGTCTACTATTCCAAAAGGAATGCCTAGCCTTTTCTCAGCCTCAAGCGCTACAAGCTGTCCTATTCTCGTTATCTTAAAAGCTGTCCTCTTAATCTTCTCACAAAGAGTGCCAAAATCATCCCCTTCAGAGTGTTTAAGCACAGCTCTCACCACACCGGGACCGCTTACTCCGACATTGATAATCTTATCTGCTTCTGTAACTCCGTGAAAAGCTCCAGCCATAAATGGATTATCATCAGGTGCATTGCAAAATACAACGAGCTTTGCGCATCCAATCGAGTCTCTTTCTTTAGTAAGCTCAGCTGCCTCTTTGATAATCTCTCCCATCAGCTTAACTGCATCCATATTGATGCCTGTGCGTGTTGAGCCTAGGTTTATGGAGCTGCATATATGCTCAGTTTCCTTAAGCGCTCTTGGTATTGACCTGATTAAAAGCTTATCAGCAGGAGTACTGCCTTTGCACACGAGCGCAGAATAGCCACCGATAAAGTTCACCCCTGTTGCCACTGCTGCCCTGTCAAGAGTCTTAGCAATAGACACGAAGTCCTCCTCTGTTTTACAGGCAGAATTGCCAACTATAGCAATAGGCGTAACTGATATTCTCTTGTTCACAATAGGAATACCGAATTCCTTGCCTATCTCATCTCCTGTTTTTACCAAAGTCCTTTTGCGGTCTCGGTAATCTTCTTATAGATATTTTTCATTAGTTTTTCCAAATCATCTGTAATACAGTCTAAGAGGCTAATTCCAAGTGTTATGGTACGCACATCAAGATGCTCGTTCCATATCATTTCATTTGTCTCAAATACCTCTCCAATAGTAATCATTACTTCCTCCTAATCAACCTATGGTTAAATGTGATGTTTGTGCTCTTAACACTACTAGATACGATGCATGTTGGCAAAAGATCTCTTCTCGCTGAATATTTGCCTTAAGTCCACATTCCTCACCAAGTTTCATAAAGCCGTCTGATACAGATGCAAAATCATCATCAAATCCGGTTACATCAACTATAATCATAAGGTTGAAAAATCCACCTACAAGAGTCTGTGAAACATCAAGTATATTGATTTGCTTTTCCGCAAGAAAATTGCATATTTCAGCCAGTTTTCCCACGCTGTCCTTTCCTACTGCTGTAATTACCGCTCTTTTCATAACTTCTCCTTCTTGGGAACTCCCCATATATAATATTAAAATTGTGTAGGTGTCAAACATCATAAGACACCCTAGATATACCCTATGCACTCTTATTACCCTGCAATTTCTTCTGCCTTAATTACGACTCTCTCAGACAAAGTATTGCGGTTTGCTACTATCACCTTGGTATAGGACTCAAAATCCTTATGCTCCATCAAAAGCTCACACCTTACTGTCTCAAGCGCCAGTTCCGGCATATTATTCTCATCACTAAGGTGGCCTAGAAAAATCTGCTTGACCTCCTCATTCCAAAGTTCCGTTATAATCTTACCTGAATTCTCATTTGAGATATGTCCCTTGTCCCCAAGTATTCTTCTTTTAAGCCTGAAAGGATACCTTCCTGCTTCAAGCATTCTCTCATCGTGATTTGCTTCAATAACCATTGCATTGGAACCTCTTAGTCCCTCTTTAATTTCATCGGTTATCATACCGAAGTCTGTACATACAGAGAGCTTAACGTCATACTTTTCAAAGGTAAAGCCCAAAGGTTCTGCCGCATCGTGAGGGATATTAAAACCATTCACCATAAAATCATTAAAGCAGAAGGGTCTGTCTGGCTCAACCTTATACATCAGCTTTTTATAACTGCTGTCAAATCCCTTGCATCTCGTTATTTCCGAAAGGGTACCGAGACTGGCAAATACAGGTATCTTATACTTCTTTATAAGCATCATAAGTCCGCTTATATGGTCTGTATGCTCGTGAGTAACAAAAATTCCTTTTATTTGCTCAGGTAAAACCGATAGTTCACTTACACTCTCAATTATCCTCTTGCAACTGATACCACAGTCTACAAGAATGTTATTTCCTTCTGAGTCTCCAATAAGGCTTGAATTCCCACTGCTCCCACTGGCAAGGGTAGTCAGCCAGACTGAAGGACTATTATCCGTATTACTCACTCCACGCCATCCTAATCTGATCTCCGTCCTTAATAGGTGAGGTGAAGTCCATATCCCCCACACCGTTTACTTCAAGTATCAGCCTTCCTCTATATTCAGTCATATCAAAGGTGTAGAAGTCAAGTACATCCACAAGCAGATAATGCATCTTGCCTTCTAGTGTTACTACTGTGCCATTTACAGTAACCGTGATATTCTTTGCTGATGGATTAATCTTCTTTTTCAGTCCATTCATCACATCTTCTTCAGTCACGGCTGCGCTCTTATAGCTTTCTCCGATATTATTTTCCTTCTAGCACCGCCTAAGTCGCCTTCCTTTTTAGAATAGTCTGCTATAGGAACAGATATAGCATCTTCTCCACTGCCAAAGGTAATACTGTCTGCTGTTTTCGTATAAGAAGGTGTATTTTCTGTAGCATTAAAACTAATCTCTTTGCTATATTCATCATCATCAGGCAGTTCTTCAAAGCTATTATAATCAGTCTCCTTTGAGATGACTGCCTCAGTATATGAAGCATTATCAGTTATTGTAAAATTGTCATATATCTTAGTATTCTCATCTGCAGGCATATTGTTGACAAGGATTCCTTCATGATAAGGTAAGTCAAGCATTTCCATAACCTGAAGCAGAGTATAGTAGTTCCTTAGAATCACATTATCTCCATCATCAACAGCATAAAAGCCTGATACCAGCTTACCATTTACCTCGGCAAGCTTTGGACAGCTAAGCTCCTTCCCATTAAACATAATATGGAAGGTATTGTCCATCTCTCTTATCTTGCTTACCAGAAGCTTTGCAGGTTCTCCTGTTGTAGATGGTTTGACCGTTATCATATCATTTTTGGATATAGGCTTACTTATACTTACAAGTTCTCCATTTAACCTAATCTCCGCAGGCTCACCGACCTCTCCCCTTTCAACCCTTCTTGCACCATCAAGTGTATAAGTAATTGATTTTCCACGTTTAGGGAAGATATCGTCATTTGAGAAACCATCTTTACTTAAGACATCATAAACTGTCAGCTTAGAGTTATCATAAAGCTTGATTCTCTTGCCATTAAGGGTTACATAGATAAAGTTGTTTTTAGCCTGATAGTAGCTGTAGCATATACCAATAGGCGTAACCAAAAGAGGATCTTTCTCTACACCCTCATCTGCAAATTCAACCTCGCCAAGCACTTCCTTGCCTCTTAGCGCCACTCTTTCCTCAGGAAGCCCTAAGATTTCGGAAATATGCGAGGTAAAGCCCTTTACCTTTCCTCCTCCACCTACTATAAATACTGCACTTACAGTCTTGCCACCATTTAATTCCTTGATTTTATCAACTATTTCTTCTGTAATTGACTCTATAGTAGGAGAGATTGTTTTTCAGTATATCAGCTGAGTTCATAGTTTGTGTAATGTCCATTACATCCTTAAATTCAACTTTGTCATTATGTAAATCTCTCTTTATTTTATCGGCTGTATTAAAGTCAACCAGACAAAGCCTTGCAATAATCTCGGTGATTTCATCGCCTGCATGAGGAATCATGCCATATGCAATAACACAGCCGTCATTGGTTATACAGATATCAGAAGTACCTGCTCCCACATCGACAAGCGCAATGTTAAGAAGCCTGAATTTCTCAGGAATTGCTATGTCAATCGCAGCTATAGGCTCGAGTGTAAGGTTGGCTACATTGAGTCCGGCATTTTCAACAGCAGCATACAAGTCATCCACGACATCCTGTGGAAGAAAGGTAGCTATTAACTCGGCATCAATTTTAGTCCCCTTATGCTCTTCAAGGTTGACCATCTGCTGGCCGTTTATATAATAACGCATTACAGAGTAGCCTACGCAGTAAAAATCGCTTTTCAACATCCTCAGACTCCCTGATTGCCTTGTAGGCTTCCTCCACACCCTTCATCTCAAGAGCGTGAATTTCATCATCATGTATTACCGTATCTTCGGTAAATTCAATGTGGGGATGAACATTTACTGTCTTAAGTACACGTCCCGCAGCAGCGATGGAAACTTCAGTTAATTCTCTGCCTAGCTTTAGCCTCAAGCTTAGCCTTCATCTTTCTTATAGATTCTGCCACCTTAGGTATATCGTGAATCTGTCCATCCTGCTATAGCCCCTTGTTTCGTGTTCTGCCTGCTCTATGGCAAATACCTTAAAAGTATGTTCGTCTATCCTTGCTCCAACAGTTCCAACCAAGCTTCTTGTACCTATATCAAGGCCAAATACCAGCTTCTCAGGTAAATCCTGCATAGTACCCTCCTCTAACAGCACTCTAATATATTTTTAATTTGAGCTAAAGTTTCTTCCTCAGTACCTGAATTATCAATAATCTCATCCGCAACTTTCTCCTATATTCTTCATCAGAGTTTTTGGTTGTCTATTATCATAGCAGTCTTAACTCTATCCAGTCCACGGTTGTAATAAAAGCCTTTTAAGCCTAACATCCTTATCAGCATAAACATACCAAACTTTGTCACACTTTCTATTATACCCTACTTTTTATCAAAAGTGCAGTCTCTAAAAGCAATATATTTATAATTTTTAATAAAATCTTCTATTCTTTTATCTACCTCAGCTTCAACCGCAGGGTGTATGATATTATTAAGTTTAGTAAGCAATGCTTCATTTTCCAAAAAAACCTTGTCACCAAGTATTTTTCTGTCAACCGACTTATCTTCTGAGAGAACTTCTTTTCCAAATACATCCACTATTTCATAATACGCCTTTGGTTCCTATTTCCATTACCTCATGTCCTACTGTATCGGTGTCGATGACGGCAGCACCAAACTTAGCCTGCAACAACTTAGTAACCAAAGATTTGCCTGAACCTATACCACCTGTAATTCCAATAACCAATTATATCCCCCTCCAATCGATTAATGAGCATCATACCAGTCGTAGCCAAACTTTACTTCAACAGATAGCTTTCACCCTTAAGGTCAGCTGCCTTCATCATCTCTTCCTTAAGAATGGCCGCTACTGCAAGTCTATCCTCTTCCTTAGCCTCAATAAGGAGTTCATCATGAATCTGTAAAAGAAGTTTTTGAGTCCGGATATTCTCTCTTAAGCCTCTTATTCACATTATTCATAGCTATTTTAATAATGTCGGCAGCAGTTCCCTGTACCGGCGAATTCATAGCTATCCTCTCCCCGAACTGCCTCTTCATAAAGTTGTTGCTGCTAAGCTCAGGTATAGGGACGAATTCTTCCAAAGTAAGTCTTTACATATCCGTCTTCTATACCTTTTTGTACCAGCGAATCAAGATATGTCTTCACCTTTGGATATGCCTTAAAAATAATCATTTATATACTTCTCAGCATCTTTTCTTGATATACCAAGATTCTCTCCCAGTCCAAATGAGCTAATTCCGTATATTATGCCAAAATTAACTGCCTTAGCATTTCTTCTTTGAATATCAGTAACCTCATCAAGAGGAACCTTAAATACATGAGAAGCAGTTATCCTATGTATATCCTCTTCACTTTGATAAGCCTTTATGAGCTCCTCATCACCTGAGAGGTGTGCCATTATCCTAAGCTCTATCTGTGAATAATCAGCATCCACAAAGACATGTCCCTCCTTAGGTATGAAAAGGCCTTTCTTATCTTTTTGCCAAGCTCCATCCTTATTGGAATATTCTGAAGATTAGGCTCCGTACTTGAAAGCCTTCCGGTAGCTGTTACAAGCTGGTTAAACTTACAGTGAATCCTTCCGTCCTCCCTAATATAGGCTTCAAGCCCATCAGTATAGGTAGACTTAAGCTTTGCAACCTGTCTGTAACTTAGCACCTTCTCAACTATCGGATCTTCAAGCCTTATCCTCTCAAGAACATCGGCAGAGGTGGAATAACCTGTCTTTGTTTTCTTTCCGTAAGGAAGTCTAAGTTTTTCAAAAAGTATCACCCCTAGCTGCTTTGGAGAATTTATATTAAATTCCTCCCCTGCAATCTTATAGATTTCCTCTTCGTAGTTTTTAATCAAAACCTCAAGTTCTTTTGAATACTTATGAAGCTCTTCTCTATTTATCCCTATTCCTCTCTCTTCCATCTCATAAAGAGTAGACACTAAAGGCATTTCAATGTCTTTGTACAAATCTCCCATTCCTAACGACTCTATCTTTGCAAACAGCTTTGGAGCGGATAAAAACGCAGCCCTTGCCACAAGCTTAGTGTCTTCACCTGAAAGAATATCAGGATAATCGTTAAGCACAGCCTCTACATTATGTTCTGTGGCCAGAGGATTTAACAGGTAATGAGCTACAGAGAGGTCATAAAGGTTAGGATAATAATCATTCATTAAAAACGTAAGCTTTTCCTTCAGTGAAAATGTCACAAAACAGGTATCTTTACATCTGTTAAATAACTTGTCCAGATTTTCCTTTAGAAAATCGAGGTTAATAAACATTTCTTTCTTAATGAAAGCTTCCTTAGTACCACTTGTCAAAGTAAGACCTTCATCACTTATATCAAAGCCCACATATTTTTCACTGCTTTTTAATACCTTCAAAGCATTTAAGAGCCTCATCCATATCGTTGATTTCAGAAGTTTCAAACTTAATCTTAGGCTCTGCTTTCCCTTTTTTTATCAACCTTAATAGAATCAGCCTTTTTGACGAAGCTTTTCTATCAGCAGTATGCCATTATCAGATATTAGCTTCTCTGATATCGCTTCCTTTAAGCTGTATGGAAGACTATCTACATCTATATTTTTGTTCTCAGTAGTCTTTTCATCATTTTTAAATCACTAATATCAACAGAGTTAAACTCAAGCGCTTTTAATTATCTTTGAACCATTCTCAAAGTCTATATTAGTACTTAAATCAGATAAATTCAACACCTGTAATATCGATATCCGTCTTGATGGTAGCAAGCTCTTCGGACAGCCTTGCAGACTTTTTCCCCTACAAGCTCGGTATCAGAGGTCTTAAGAAGATATGAAAGCGGAGATCTGTTAATACCAAGTTCCTCCTTCCAAAGCTTCTTAATCTCATCAAGTTCTTTCTTATCTTTACCATCAATGACCTTGTAAAGCCCATCTACAGTATGATATTTACCTATTAGGAGTCTGGCAGTAGCCTCACCTACCCCCGGAACTCCCTTAATATTGTCAGACGGATCTCCCATAATTCCTTTTAAGGAATTAACATTTTCAGGCTCTATGCCAAATTCCTTTTTGATTAGCTCCCTGTCATATACAAAAGCATCTATCCGGTGCATTTACCGTGTGTTTATCTATGCCATATTTTTTATATAATTCATCAGTCTTTTCAGCGGAACTATGCATCAGCCAAAGTTTAGTCTTATCATCCACCAGCTGCAAATAGTCATTATCCTTGGTCATTATAAATACAGGAATATCCGACTTAAACTTCTCTGCCAAGGTACCACAAAAGTCATCAGCCTCATAAGTTCCTGACATAAACTGTGCTATACCAAGAGCTTTAACCACTTCCTGACAGATTGCAAACTGGTCTGAAAGAGGAGCCATAGTCTCTCCCCTATTTGCCTTGTATTCAGGATATATCTCTCTTCTAAATGTATTTCTGCTCAAATCCCAAGCAATAGCGATATGACTAGGGTTTTAGCTCCTGATTATCTTTAAGTAAATATTTAACAAAGCCAAAAAAACTCCGTTTGTATAGAAACCATCGCTGGTCTGCAAAATCTTATCATAGAACTTCTCTTTTTCTTCTACAGTCTTAGCAAATAATATCTGCCTTGGAAGGCTGCCAAAAAACTGGGTAGACAAAAGACTTGAGCCGTCAATTAACAAAAGGTAATCATTATTCATGCAGGTTTCTCCTACTTTCTATCTCTTTAGCTAATTCATCTATATTGGTATACGGATCAGATAGGATGTGGCTGTCGTTAAATCTGAATCTCATACTTAGGTCATTGTCTATGAAGGTTCTGCTCTCGTTGTTCTCACGGACATTGTTCTCGACCTCCATATTTACTGACAGGCCCGTGAAAAGAACTGCCGCTCCGACAACTCCCGGAAAGGCAATCCTTCTTCTAAACCTGTTTTTTTTGTATTTTCTTATCTCTCTTCTTGTCTTTTCAATAAAATCATTGTACTCACCATGGTAATTATCAGAGGTCTCAAGCTTTCCATCAAGCTCCTTTATACAATTGATTATAGTATAGTAAATTTCAAGCTCTTCATTGCATTCTTTGCACGTCAAAAGATGCTCAAGCATTTCTTCTTCCTTAAGCATATTTAACTGTCCATATATAAAGGGCTGTATATTCTTTTTGAAATTCACTACATTCCATAAAATCACACCTTCTCTGGCTCAGGATAATCCACACCCTTAGTATCTACTGTAACCTTGGCAATTTTCTGCTCTTCCTTCGGTCTGTCCTCAAAATCTGTCTTTGTCTCAGCTATTTCATTTACAACATCCATTCCTGCTATAACCTTACCAAATGCCGCATAAGCGCCGTCAAGATGTGGAGAAGTCTTATGCATAATAAAGAACTGTGAACCCTGCTGAATCAGGATGCATAGCTCTTGCCATAGAAAGTACTCCAGGCTCATGCTTTAGGTCATTCTTAAAAGCCATTCTGTGCAAATTCTCCCTTGATTCCATACCCCGGGCCGCCTGTGCCTATACCATCAGGACAGCCGCCCTGTATCATAAATCCCTTTATTACTCTATGGAAAAATAAGACCATCATAGAAGCCTTTTTTAACAAGAGAAATAAAGTTATTAACTGTATTAGGAGCAATCTCCGGATACAGCTCTGCTACAATCTTCTTACCATTTTCCATCTCAAATGTTACTACTGGATTTGACATAAATATACCTCTTTCTTTACTTTAATATAATTTGTGTAATTAAACTTAAAACCCACCTCTAAAAAGGCTAACACATTTTAGACCTATTATCAATCAGGATTTCATGAATCGGTCTTCCACTTCTCCTTCTTGTTATCTCCATAAGTCCAAGCTTGGTAATATCAGCCACATCACTTTTGGTACTGTCTTCCTTAAGAAAATTTTTCCATCTCATGTATCAGCTCTTTTTTCCATTTGATTTCGGTATCTCAATAAAGTCCACTAAAATAATACCCTGATAAATTTCCTAAGCCTTATCTGGTCAGCAATCTCCCTTGCAGCCTCAAGATTAATCTTCATAAAGGTGTCAGCATTGGTGGTCTTACCCGCTATCGCTTTTCCTGAGTTCACATCAACAACAGTCAGTGCCTCTGTGTACTCTATGACTATATATGCTCCTGATTTCAGCCATACCTTTTTTGACAGGGCTTTTTCAAGGGTGGTATTTACAGAGTAAAGAGCTGAGAGACTCATCATCTCGTCCTTTATAGAAGAAGAGTTTTTTTGAGGTCATCCTCAGAAAAACCCTTCAGATACTCTTCATACTCACTATATGTCTCTTCATCATCTGTCATTATTTTTTTCTATATTGGAGCAATTATCTCTAATAAGGCTTAAGATGCTCAGGTATCTCCTTAAATATCCTCTCATACTTGACCCCATGTCTGCCCCTATTGATGATAGATATGAATTTTACATACAGGTCATAGAGTGCATCTTCAAGCTCCTTTTTCCGAAAGAGCGGCTGCTGACTTTCCTGATAATCGCTCCTGCTCCGGTTTCTCTTACAAATTTCTCTGAAACAGGAAGAAATCTATCTCTTATCTCTATAGTTCTCCTCTTCCCTGTATTTTGTAGAAAGATGAACTCTGTCTAAGTTAGGCTTTAGCACTGCATACTTACCCATGAAGGTGAAATCGGTTGTGAGCGAGTATGACTTAGTCTTGGTTGGCAGCTTTGCTATCTGCACTAAAATCAAATCATCTACAACCGGTCTTCCACCCAGGCTTCCCATTTGCATATATTATCTTCATTTCATCAGACAGTGGTAAATATGCCTGAATCCCTGGAAATATCTCTACAAAGCAGGCATTTATATTCTTGACTATGTTTTCTACCCTGCCCACTATAATATCCCCTATATTGAAGGATACCTCTCCATCAACATCCTCAGATATCTTAAATTCTTTTATATCAAAATCATCTGCGAGAGCAGAAACCAATCTACCCTTAATCTTGGTTGAAATAATTCTTATCATAAACTCCTCCACAGGTAATTATATCAAATTTGCAAAAGATTTCATCTTTTTACTGGATATATATAATTTTATTTGGTAAAATATGAATAGCTTAATCAACAGTCAAATTCGTATAGATTGATTGTGAATTTTGAGGTAGTCTCATATTAAATATTTTTTTAAGGAGTGTATTAAATGAGTGAAGATGAGAACAAAGTAACTGATACAGAAGAAAGAGAAGTCGTATTAAAGGATGTTGTTTATCCTTATGAGAAATGAGCCTTATGAGACTGAGTCTTCTTACAAAGAGCCCTCTTATAGCGAAACTATGGAGAAGGCTAAAAAGCGTTGATATCGCTAAGAATACGTATGTATACACAAATGCAGAGGATTCGTTAAATGAAAACATGTCTACAGCTTGGACCTTCCTATGCATTGGTGTTGTAGGTATAATATTCACTGTGCTTAATCTTACAGGTGTCTTACACATAATGCATGGGAGGGACTGCAAAAAGGCTTTAACTCTCCTTATTTTTCATAGCCTTTTTATGGTGTATGGAATATGGGTAATAAGAAGCAAGAAGGATATGATTGCAAAGGTTGAAAAAGAAAAATCTGACAGAAAAAAATATACCGAATGGATGAAGGAAAAATTCACAGATGAGATTCTTTCCAATCTTGGCACTATGGAGGCTTCTGCAGAGGAACTGGAGCTCCTTCAGATAAACTATATGAGTGATGAACTTGTAAAGCATTTCCCTGAAATCAACCCTAATTTTGCCGACAGACTTGCTGAAGATTTTTTTGAGGAGAAGGCTAAATAGCCTTCTCCTCAAGCCTGTTTCGGGGTGAATTCCCTACATATTAAACAAGTCCTCAACTTCTTCCTTGGTAAGCTTTATTGATAAATACCTCTCCTGCTTTAATTACAGAATCAGCAAGGTTCTTCTTTTTTCTCCTGAAGCTTATATATCTTCTCTTCGATAGTTCCCTTGGTTATAAGCTTAACCACATTTACGCTGTTCTTCTGACCTATCCTATATACTCTATCGGTTGCCTGGTCTTCCACAGCAGGGTTCCACCAAGGGTCATAGTGAATAACCATGTCAGCACCTACAAGGTTTAATCCGGTACCGCCTGCTTTTAGGGAAATAAGGTATACATCACGGTTTCCGTTATTAAAGGACTTAACATTTTCACTTCTTTGTGTTATAGGAGTAGAGCCATCCAGATAATAATAGCTGATTTTCAGCTTCTTAAACTCCTCCTCAATAATGTTTAACATAGATGTAAACTGTGAAAATACAAGAATTCTGTGTCCTCCCTCAATAGCATTTTGCACTAATTGAAGCAAGAGATTTAACTTGCCTGAGCCACCCTCATAGTTCTCCACGAAGGTAGAAGGATGACAGCAAATCTGTCTAAGCCTTGTAAGAGAAGCAAGTATCATCATCCTGCTCTTTTCAAAACCATTCTTATTGATTTCACTGTTAATCTTCTTCTTCATATCCTCAAGATACGACATATAAACTTCCTTCTGTTCATCCGTCATATCCGAAACCATCTTTCTCTCGGTCTTCTCAGGCAGCTCCTCAAGCACATCCTTCTTCATTCGCCTTAGTATAAACGGCTTGATGTGGAAATTAAGCTGCTTAAGAGCCTCTTCACTTTCAAACCTAACCACAGGCTTTTCGTAGAGATTCACAAACTTAGAATGTGAATACAAATATCCCGGCATAAGATAGTCAAATATTGACCATAACTCAGACAGGTTATTCTCAATAGGTGTACCTGTAAGCGCAAATCTATGGGCAGCATTTAACATCTTTACTGCCTTTGCATTTCTACTGTTAGGATTCTTAATAAACTGTGCCTCATCCAAAAATGCAGTATCAAAGCTTACATCCTTTAGAAACTCTATATCCCTCCTAAGGATTGGATAAGATATAAGTACAACCTGATATCCTTCACAGCTTGCAATGAGGTCTTTTTCTGTCATTAGGATTACCCAAAATCATAACCACACTCATTTCAGGACAGAAGTTCTCAATCTCATCCTGCCAGTTATAAAGCAGTGATGAAGGGCAAACCACTATAAATGTAGCATTCTTATCCTTTTTCCAGGTATTTGCCATATAGGTAATAGCCTGTAAAGTCTTACCAAGTCCCATATCATCTGCAAGTATTCCTCCCAGGTAATACTTCGCAAGGGAGCTAAGCCACTCAAATCCAACCTCCTGATAAGGACTGAGGTCTGCTCTAATGATAGAAGGCACCTTTAAGCTCTGCATTCTCAGGATGCTTGATTTCTTCGATAAGGGCGGTAAAGGATTTGTCAGCTTCGATGTCATAGAGCCCTCATCAGCAGCCTGACTTAGATAAAATGCGTAGTCAATAGAGGTATATATCTTGCCATTTGTGATACTACCCTTGTTAGTTCCTATTTTATCAATTAATTCACTAAGCTTTGTTAATTCTCCACCCTCAGTAAGGTCTATAAAGCTGCCGTTTCTAAGCCTGTAAAACTTCTTTTTTAGTTTCAGGCTGTTGAAAAAGATCCGTAAGCTCATCACTTGAAACACCGTCAAAGTCAAAATCAACTTCAAGCATGTTGTTCTCACTTTGAACTCTAACTGAAGTCTTTAATATCTTAGGCGGATTTCACCTTAAGCTTCTTAAACTGCTCAGAGTAGAACAATTCATACTTGTCAGCCAGATATGAGAGGTTATTTTTAAGGAAATCATATATTGACTCTTCATCACTTAAATAAAAATACTGCTCCTCCCTCGTAAAGCCAAATGACTCAATATCTTCAAAGCACTCAGCCTCACGGCTAGGCTGTCTTACAATAAGCGCCTTTACGTCAGGCATCTTAAGGAAAGGATTGAACTTGTATTCTCCATAAGCAGTAATTACTTCAAGTTTTATCCTTCCCTTAACCATATCCATGTATATTTCAAACTTAACATTTTCCGTAATGTAGTTATCTTTGAGTGCATTAGGAATTGTAAGAGAAAAGGTCTCGTGAATCCTTGGAAGAACCACATTCAAGAAGCGTTCCTTTTCTTCTCCCTCGAATACAAGTGTATCCTCTTCACCATCAGTAGGTCTATGGTAAAACGGCAGGAAATGTCTGGTAAATATCCTGTCAGGATGATAGATGGCATTGTCATAGTAAAACAGGTTGCCTCTTTCATCAAGAGGAATTATGCGCTCTTCATCCCAAGACAAAATGACTGAATCATCTTCATCAGAAAGATTCAGATAAAAAGTTAAGGTCAGGCTTTCCCATAATGAACCTTACATTTTCAAAGCTTTCTTCAGCAAAGGTAAAATTAAACGGAAGCTTTATTATCTTAAGCAGTCTTAGAAGCATATGTCTATCAAAGAAAATCTCTGCCTTTGAGAATATACCGGTAGCATTTCCTTTTCCGACTATCTCTTGAATGTCAAGAATTTCACAAAGGAAGTCTAACACGCTCTCAGATTCATAGTCAAAACGATTCTCGCCTGGAAAATAAGAAAAATCTTTTGCCCAGCGAAATAGGCTGGCTGCATATATAGTCAGACAAAAATTTTCTTATATTTTGAACCTTATAAAGTCTTGTACTTCCTGCTGATATGCTTACTGCGGCCTTAACTGAATTGTCCGCCCTAAGCATGGCATCAAGCCTTATATTTAGCCTTACATGGAAAATATCACCAAGTCCTGCCATATAGTCCATGTTGTCAAAGTAATCCAAGATTCTTGTTATACGTCTCTTTTCTCCAGACTCAATCTTTTGCTGCTTTCTCCTGTCTGAATAATCATTTATAAAAAGCATTACTGCTACAGCGTGTTTGCAGGCACCGGGATGCTTTCTGCTGCCCGGGCAGTTACACTTATACTCTATATTCTCGGGGTTTGTTAAGTCTATGTCTACCGTATAATTACTCTTCCCTTGAACTATAGCCCTGTAGTGCTCTCTGCTTTTAGACTTTGATATACTCTTTATAGCCTTTGAAGAATAGTACCTAACACCTCTGTTATATGTAACTTCATCTGCTGCAAGGTTTTTAACAAGTGCTCTATTTATTTCCGACATACTCTCCCTCTAAAATTATTATTACCTTATGGATTCAAAGAATCCAAGTTAACTTTTATCCTTGGGGTTACTTTCTACTCCAGGTTGCCCTTGAGAACAACAGGAGCATTGGGAAAAATCTCAAGCCTTCCAGCTAACATATCAAAGGTTAAAACTAATTTTTGAGAGATTGGAAAATTCTGAAAAATTCCCTGTTGGTCCAACTTTACCAAGTCCCGGACCTATATTATTAAAAGTAGCTGCAACTGCAGTAAAACTTGTTTCAAAATCAAAATTATCAAGTGCTACGATTAGCAGTGAAACTGCCATTATCATCAAGTAAGATACAAGATAGACATTGGCATTTCTTATTACAGAGTGTTCAACTATCTTTCCGTCCATCTTTAAGTACCTTGATACTCTTTTTGATGAATCATTCCTTCAATTTCTTTCTTAACTGTCTTAACATAAATCAGTATTCTTGAAACCTTCATACCACCACCGGTACTTCCTGCACAGGCTCCTGATAAACATAATCATTACAAGTACAAACTTTGAAAACATCGGCCATAGGTTAAAGTCAACCGTTCCATAGCCCTGTTGTCGTGATGACAGAGGCTACTGAGAAAGAAAGCGTGGTGTATGCTATAATAGAGATTTGTCTAGTGCCCCCAGTTAAGTGACTATCGCTGCAACTGCACCAAATACAATGATGAGGTACCATTTAACCTCCTCAATATTAAATATCTCCTTTACTTTCTTTCGTACAATTAGGAAGTAAACATTAAAATTAATACCAAAAAGGAGCATAAACACAGCAATTATAGTCTGCTGCGGCATAGTGTATCCAAGGCAGCTGTCATTATGGATGCCAAAGCCTCCCGTTCCTGCGGTACCGAAGGTTATACAGATAGCATCAAAGAGGTTCATCCCCGCATAAAAGTAAAAGGATAATAAGCTGTACTACTGTCATACCAAGATAAATCTTGTAAAGATATGAAGCAGTTTTCCTTACATTGGGAACAAGCTTGCCCACTGAAGGTCCCGGGCTCTCCGCCCTCATAAGATGCATGTCAACACCGCCAAAAAGAGGAAGGACTGCAAGTATAAATACAAGGACACCCATTCCTCCTATCCAGTGTGAAAAACTTCTCCAAAGAAGTACACAATGAGGCACAGGAGTCAGGTCAGTGATTACGCTTGAGCCTGTAGTAGTAAAGCCTGAAACTATTTCAAACAAGGCGTCTATGTAGTTAGGCAATACGCCTGTTATAACAAATGGAATCGCTCCCACAAGACTTATGACTATCCACGTCATCGAGCAGATAACAAAGCCCTCTCTTGCATAAAACCTCTTTGTTTGATGGCTTTTTTAAGTACAATTAGACCCTCCTGCTACAAAAGAAAGCAGACGAACAAATAAGAAAAGGCAAACCCCTCTTTCTCTCCATATACTAAAACGCTGTAATAGCAGGCAGAAGCAAAAAAAGGCTCCTTCAAAATTAAGTACCCAGCCCATAATATAGACTATAATCCGATAATTCATACCCTTTATTCCGCAATAATATCGTCTATACTTCCAAGTCCGGTATTAGTAGTGATTATAATCACGCTGTCACCCTTTTTGAATAATATCCTTTACCTGAAGGTGTGATAACCTGATTGTTCCTGTATATGGCTGCAACTATAACATTAGGCTTTAGGTTTAACTTCTCAAGCGTTTTCTTGGTTATCTTCGAATCCGATTTCACAAGAAATTCCATAGCCTCAGCTTCATTGTCAAAGAGCTTATACAAAGGTCTCCACATTGCTTCCCTTTGGAGTTTTTGCATCGAACGCACATACTTTAATATGTAATGTGATGTTATGTTCTTAGGGTGCAACTACTGAGCCAATTGGAAGTTCCCTTATGACCTCCTCAAACTCAATCTTATTAATTTTGGTTATTGATTTAGCCTTAGATATGTGGTGAGTGTACATCGAAAGCAGAATGTTCTCCTCATCGATGTTGGTAAGCGTAACAACTGCATCTGCATTTTCGATGCCTTCCTCAAGAAGTATCCTTTTTATCTGTAGCATCTCCCGTGTATAACTATAGCTTCAGGAATAAGTTCCGAAAGCTCAGCGCAACGTGCTTCATTTGTTTCGATTATCTTTACATCTATCTTAGCCTTAACCAGTTCAAGACAGAGGTAATAAGCAACAGTACCACCGCCACATATTATGACATTTTTAATCGGTTTGGCTGCAACACCGACCTTATTGAAAGAAATCATAGGAATCCTTAAACTTTAAGATACAGGAGAAGGTATCTCCCTTCCCTTAGCACAAAGGTACCTGTAGGTATCTCTACCTTTCCGTTTCTGCGAACCATGCAGACAAGAACATTCCCAGGTGTGTTCTTTGAGAAGTCTATGAGACTCATCCCATCAAGCACAGAGTTTTTACCTATGGTTAGTGAAATAAGGTTTACTCTACCCTTGTAGAATGTATCAACCTCCATAGCGGATGGAAAATGAATAAGCCTTGCTATTTCAAAGGCTGCTATCCTTTCAGGATTAATAGCCATCGAAAGTCCAAGTTCTTCCTTTAATATAGTTAATCTCCTCGTAGTACTGAGGATTTCTTACCCTTGCAATGGTCTGGCAGTTACCCGCTTTCTTTGCCATAAGACAGGCAAGCAGATTAATCTCATCCTTGTCAGTTACAGCTATAAGCAGGTCTGCATCCTGGACTCCTGCATCAAGAAGCATCTTGTAGCTTGTACCATCACCGCTGATAGCCTGTATATCAAGTATATTTATTGCATTTTGTAAGACTTGTATTATCCTTGTCAATCAGGCAGATATCATTTTTTTCTCATTGCTAAGCTCTCTTGCAAGTGCATATCCTACTTTCCCACAGCCAACTATAATAATATTCATAATCCCAATTATCTCCTAAGTTATAACTCTCCCATCAGATAAAATCTGCAGTTTTCAGTGATTTTAACATCTAATAACTTACCAATGTAATCATCTTTATTGTCAGTAGGCACGTTAAAATGCACCAAGGTATTGTCAGACATACGGCCTGTTATGACAAGAGGCGACTCACTGTTTACCTCCTCAGCAAGGACCTCAACCACCTGTCCAACCCTGACTTCCAAGCTTGTCATCAGAATACTCTGCTACAGTGTCCTGAAGTCTCTTAAAACGGCTTTTAACGGCTTCTACATCCACCTGGTCCTCCATAGCGGCAGCAGGAGTTCCTGTACGCTTTGAGTACTCAAACATATAAGCACTCTGGTATCTCACCTGTCTCACCACGTCAAGGGTATCCTCAAAGTCCTCTTCAGTCTCTCCCGGGAATCCCACGATTATATCAGTAGTAAGAGCAATCTCAGGGATTCTTTTCTTTATCCTGCCTGCAAGTTCAAGATAAGATTCTTTGGTATAGCGCCTGTTCATCCTCCTTAGTACATTGTTGCTTCCTGCCTGAAAAGGAAGGTGAATGTGCCTGCATATCTTCTTTGAAGCTGCTATTACCTCAATGAGTTCATCTGAAAAAAATCCTTTGGATGAGGTGTCATAAAGCGGATACGCTTAATCTTATCAACCTTCTCTATCATTCTTAAAAGTCCTGCAAAGGTAATATCCTCACCTGACTCACTAACGAGACCTTTCCCATAAGAATTGACATTCTGACCGAGGAGCATAATCTCGATTACACCTGCATCTGCAAGACACTGTACTTCCTTAACTATGTCCTCAGGACGCCTGCTTCTCTCCCTCCCCCTTACATAAGGAACTATGCAGTAGGTACAGAAATTGTCGCAGCCATAGGTGATATTTACACTCGCCTTAAATGAATATTTACGCTCATCAGGAAGGTCCTCAACTATTTTATCGGTATCTTTCCATATATCCACAAGCATTGAATGCTTAATTTTATATTTTCCATTCTTTTTTACAGGATTGTGTGCTGCATAGCTTTTTGAAGCGAACATTGAAAAAACCAGTTCAGCCAGCTTGTATATGTTATGAGTTCCGTAAATAAGGTCAATAAAGGAGTAGCTTTCCCTTAGCTTTTGTACTACAGAAGTCTCCTGCATCATACATCCACAAAGGGCTATCATCATGTTAGGGTTTAGCTCCTTCATTTTCTTAAGATAACCCAGATTGCCATATACCTTCTGGTCTGCATTCTCCCTGATTGTACAGGTATTTAGGATAACAAAGTCCGAGCTCTTATCATCATTATTTACAAAGCCTATCTTCTCAAGTATTCCAGCTATTTTTTCTGAATCTCTAAAATTCATCTGGCATCCAAAGGTATTGCAGGAAAATGTAAGGCGTTTACCTGCATTTTCACAAATAAGCTTGTATACCTCAGCAGCCTTTTTCCATATAGTAATACTGCCTCTCAGGCTCGTTTACAGGCTCTAAGGCCCTCACTTCGTCAAAGTCATAATCAACCTTAAATATATTGTTTACTGTATTCTCCATTTTTATCCAATCTTATTTTTATTTCCGTCTCAATTCGGATTACTCTATTAACCGCCCTAATCAATCCATCTGTTTTCAGTTATAACTAAATCAACCTTGCTGTCATACTCCTTGGTCGGAACAGCTTCAAATATCTGGTATTCATAGGCTAAAGCAGTAATGTGAAATCTTTTTCTATCAAACTGTGCCAAATACCTGTCATAGTATCCCGCCTCCATAGCCTATTCTATTTCTTTCTCCAGGTCAAAGCAAAGCCCCGGGATGAGGATTTCAATCCTCCCATCTCCCTCGGCTGGAGAAACTCTCTCTCCACGCTCAGGCTCCATTATACCATAAACTCCCCTATTATATAAAAGTATCCCCGTCAACCAGTAAGAATTCCATCATCGCACCATCTGAGACAGGTGAAATTACCTTAGGGAAGAGCAACCCTTTTGCCACGCTCTAAGGCAGTTTGTATGATTCTCTTAGTTGGAATTTCATCTTTCATTGAAGAATAAGCAAAGATAATATCAGACTTCTTAAAATATTCACTGTCTAAATACCTGTTTACTATTATCTCTGCATTTGTTCTATCTTCATTGGTGGTTAAAGCCGTTACCTCTCCTAGCCTTTACAACTTTTTCTAAAACTATTTTTTTATCCTGCAATATACTACCTCTAAATTCTCTTTCTCTATTATCTTAAGAGCTGCCTTAACGCCGTCTACAGCAGCACTTGTTATGCCACCTGCATAGCCTGCTCCCTCACCTATTGGATATATCCCCTTTATACTTGACTCAAAGTTCTCATTATCCCTTAGTATCCTAAGAGGAGACGAGGTCCTTGATTCTACACCAAGCAGTACTACATCATCCCTGTCAAAGCCCTTTTATTTTAGTACCAAAAGCTTTCTCATACCAAGGATGATTGACTCACTTATATACTTAGGCAGTATCTCTCTTAGATTTGCAAATTCAGTCCTGCCCTTAGATACAGTGGTTATCCCTCCAAAGCCTGTGCTGTTTTTTTATTCTCTTTAAAAGTCTCCCAAAAAGCTGGATAGGGATAGCACCCTTTTGCAAGCTCATAAGTCCCTCTTTCTCAAGTTCTCTCTGATATCTCACTCCTGCAAGTGCATCATCTGCACCAAAATCGGCAGGATTAACTGCTACCACTATTGCACTGTTGGCGTTCTTTGAGCCTCTATCATTATAGCTCATGCCATTTACAAGAGTTCCACCCTTTTCAGAAGAAGAATTGACTACATATCCTCCGGGACACATACAAAACGAATATACCCCTCTGTCTTCCACTCCTTTTGCTGTCACCTTATAATCCGCAGGCGGAAGTCTGTCATACATCCTTTCCGTACTGATATCTACTTATCATTTCCTGTGGGATGCTCAACTCTTAGCCCGACTGCAAAAGGCTTAGGAGTCATAATTATCCCCTTTGATGAGAGCAATTCAAAGGTATCCCTTGAAGAATGTCCTATAGCTAGAATTAGCTCCTTACAAGGAAGGATTTCCTCATAGTTTAGCACAATGTGGCTGATATCTCCCTTCTTTGCCTCAAAGTCAGTGAACTTAGTTTCAAACCTATACTCACCGCCTAAGGATAATATCTCTTTACGCATATTTATCAGTATATCTTTTAAGTACATCAGTGCCGATATGAGGCTTATTGATATAAAGGATCTCAGGATCTGCACCGAACTTTACAAAGGTTTCCAGCACAAAAGGGATTCTCCTATACGGATCCTTTACCATAGTATTTAGCTTACCGTCAGAAAATGTACCGGCACCTCCTTCGCCAAACTGTACATTGGTTGTCTCAGACAGTTCCCCGGTCTCCCAGAACTTATCTACGGTTGCAGTCCGCCTTTCTACATCCTGCCCCTGTTCTATGATAATAGGCTTCATCCCTGAAAGGGCAAGCACATAGGCACAAAAAGAGTCCTGCAGGCCCACTTCCCACAACCACAGGCCTCATTTTATCATCAGTCTTAGTAACCCTTTTTTTATCTCAAGCTTTTCTTCCTTGTAGCCAGCCACATCAGGAATAGGCCTCTTTGCAGATATAATCCTGCTATAAGCCTTGTCCGTAAGCGAAACAACTACAGATAAGCTATAATGTATATCATCCTTTTTTCTTGCATCAATTGACTTTTTCTTGGTTTCATAAGCCAAAATCTCATTATCATTTATCTTAAGCTTTCTAATACAGGCCTTTCTCACATCTTCGGCTGTATAGCCTACAGGAAGCTTTACCTGTGAAACCTGAAGCAATTTACCTTCTATCATCTTCCTCCGTTTCCAACCTCTAAGGCACTTGCAAATGCCCAAGTCAGATTGTATCCTCCACAAAGTCCATCCACATCAAGCACCTCTCCCACAAAGAAAAGCCCCGGAACAAATTTTGATTCCAGATTATCTGTAACCTCGTCCATCGAGACTCCGCCTGAGGTTGTCTGTGCTGATTCAAAACCGCTAACTGATATTATAGCAAATTTTGACTTTTTAAGCCACCTTGTAACCGAAATAATTTTTATCATCTGGGATATCTTCTACCTTTGGTTTTGCTGCTTAAAAAAATGAATCTGTTAAATACTTTGATATCTTCTCATAGGTAAAAGCCTGTTAAAAATTTATCAGAAGTCTTTATCAGCTAACACTATTCTACGTTTTTTTAAGTATTTCAAGTAGTTCGCTCTCTGAGGTTTCATAATAAAAAAATCTAAGAGAAAAATCCACCTTTTTTTACCCTCGTCTATAGCCCTTGCCACCTTGCCTGAAAGCTGCATTACAGGGTATACCGCTAAGGCCCTGCTCGGTAAACTGGATTTCTCCTATTTCACTGCCGATTGATTCTTCTTTACCATCTTCATATGCTATAGCTTTAACCTCAGCCACAGTCCTAAGTCCTGCAAAAAGTGAAATATCTGTCTTTTACTGATGTAAGTGCAGGAAGAGGCTTTAATCATGGTATGTCCGAGACTCTTAATGATACGAAATAAACTCCCGTCACTCCCAGTACTTGGTGCAGCAAGTCCTCCACAAGCGATGACAACCTTTCTTTTGCAAAATATGAATAATAGCCTCCTGCACTTTCTGTAACTATCTCAAAGCCCTCAGATATAGGCTTTATGTCTGTAACACTTATATTCGTTTTAATCTTTACCTTGAGCCTAAGTAATTCATCATTAAGTATATTTACAAACTCTTTAGCACTTTCTCCCAGCAGGGATAAACATAGCCTGCGTAGGCCCTGTCAAAAGCTCCTTCCCTTTTTTTACCATCCATTCAATACCAAAAAGAAGAAAAAAAGGTCTGTTATCCCTTTTTTTCCCCCATGTATTGATGATATTATAAGATTTTTTCAATATTTCCGCTATTGTAGCAGAATGGTTCCTGATAAAGATTGGTAAAGTTGCATCTCCCATTACCTGTGATGGCAAGCTTCTTTACCGAGGGTCTTATTGTGCTCAAGTATGCTTACGCTCTGCCCTCTCTTTGCGGCAATTATTCCTGTAAGCATACCTGAAGCACCGCCTCCAATAATGATTAAGTCACGAATATCGTTAGCCATAATTCCTCTATTTTTTTCTTAAATTTAACCATATCTTTTCCTGTTTGCCGGAAATACAGCGTAGTATGTCTTTACCTGTATTTACAAGCACTTCGTTTTTTATGCTCCTTGTCATAGAAGAACTTAGTCTTTGTCCGCGTCGCCTTTCTTCTTCCAATAAACCTTTATTCCTCTGCCGTTTGTTATATAATAACCGCTTCCTGACTGATTTATCAAATCCATTGTCTGATAGCCATTGTGGTCTTTGTTGTACTCATTTACAAACTGAATAAAAAAATATTCTTAAACTTAAGAGCCTTTCCTGTACCTTTATCGATATGTTTGGTACCAAAAGCAAATCTGGTATAAGACTTGTCCTTCTTTTCCATAAGTAAAGTAAGGAGTCATATAGGCTGAAAAAGGAACCTTCACATATTCCGACTTAAATGAGCCCTTCTCATCATTTTTTAACCTCTTCATCTGAGAAATTAAAATGTGAAGTAAGGCCTTTTTCTTGGTTTTGTTCTTATTTTCTTGTCCTTTACAGCCTGCATTATACCCTTGGCACTTGCAAAAAGCGTTGTGCGGTGCGCGGATAGTGTTAACTCTGTAAAATGCCTTGGCTCCCTCCCAGGATAGACCGGAAATAGTATCAACTCCAAGTTTTTTAATCTCATCTATGGCATAATGTGTCTGACCAAAATGAATAAAAATGGCATCAAACTCATTGGCAAAGTCCACATAATAATGTCTTGCACTTCTTACAGAGCCTATCCTATCTCCCTTCATATAGTCAAAGACTCCCATAAGTCTGGTGATTCCTCCCTCTGCAAGGATTTCATATAGAAATGTCCGCTCTGCCTGTCCCTGTCTGTGGATAGAGCAAATTCTATGTTGTTGAACATAAATGCAAATGGACGCTTATTCTTATACTTTTTTTATCCAGAGCCTTACCGCTTAAAGGGCTGGTATACTCAGGCTTAATAGCTCCTGCAGGTGTTACAGTCGATGATATATTCAGACTTGATGCAGGCTTATTATCTACAACTACTCTAGATGACTCAGTCTTTGCACTTGAAGTGGTAACATTGTCTGCCTTTTTGCCACAAGCAGATAAAAGCATAAACACTGAGGTAACAGCCAGTAATCCGGTAACTAATATCTTTCTTTTTCATATCATCCTCCATTTCTTGTTATACCGAGGGCGTCAAGTATGGCTTCCTGTTTTACTTCCATCACTTTTCTCTCTGCCTCGTCTATATGGTCATATCCCAGCAAATGAAGCATGCTGTGAGCAATAAGAAATGCAAATTCTCTTTTCCTGCTATGCCCATACTCATCTGCCTGCTCATATACTTTATCGACAGAAATCATTATATCTCCCAGCAGGAGCTCATCTGTTTCAGGATTTATATAACTTTCAGGATTTTGCTTCAACATAAGAAAAAGTCAGAAGGATAATCATAGTCAACCATAGGAAACGAAAGCACATCCGTAGGCCTGTCTATTCCCTAAATTCCTATATTAGCTGTATGTATTTCTCCATTTCCCGTAAGAAGCTACATTTACCTCAGTTTCATAGGGACAGTTCTCGGTTTCAGAGTCTTATTAATTACAGCTTCGATAACTTCCTCATAATCAAAGTCAAGCTCTCTATTAGCTTCATTCTCCACTAAAATAGTCATAGCTTACCCTTGCCTCCTCCAAAAGATAATCCTTTATGAATTTGTATTCATTAAGAGAAAGACCTGATGCATCAAGCCTTCCCGCCATCAAGCAAGAATCCATTACACTGTCTACTATAGCTGTTATACTTCTCTTTCAGCCCTTTACCGTCTAAGAAATCAACTGGTAGAGTTAAGCTTACATACTATCATAGTTATAGCTGTCTCCTTAGACCTTGGATAACCAAGCTTAAAATTATGCTCCTTTATAAAGTCTGTAACTTCAATAGGAAAATTATTTTTCTTTAGCTAGAATCAGCCCCTCTTTAACATAGTTATTGCTTACAGCTCTTCCACACTCAGCAAAGAAACTACCTACTTCTGCAAGACTTACCCTTCCTTCTATGAGTTTTGCTATATCTTTAACAAGCTTAGAAGTCCTTTATGCCTTATTAAAAAGCTCTTCATTAGCTGAAAGCAGTTTATACGCAGTATTATTTTTCACTTAAAAGATACGAATAATCTTTATCTTCAGGCTCTTTATCTATTATGACAATATCGTTAGTTCCGACAGTCTCAGCTTCAACAGTTTCTGAAAAGGATTAGTTCTTGTTCTACAGATGTAGTATCCCCATCTTTATTACTTTTTTTTCTACGTCTGCCACTTTTTATTTCAGACTCCAAAACATCAGATACAGCTTTGCCATCTTTTTCATCTAAATCAACTGTCTTCATCCTTAGCCTCAGTGTCTTCAGTAACTTCCGCCTCTTTAATAATGGAGTTTATCTGCTTAAACATAAGCCAGCCTATTATGACACAGATGGTTATAATCAAAGCTTCCTTTAGATAGTACAGGCTAAAAAGCATTTCCATATCCATACCATGTAGAATCAAAAAGAAGGCTGCTTCAAATGACAACAAACAGATAATTGAATAAACCAAGCTCACAAAGTCTGAGTAGTATCTGGTTAGAATGATAAGTATAACAGCAGTTAAGAGACTCTTTGCTACATACTCAGGAGTAGCTTCAGTAAATATAGTAGTTATAAGCACATAGGCAAATACAGACATAAATGAGCTGATTATCCCCGAGAAAAACACTGATAGCAATATCCCTATCAAAAACAGCCATCTAAGCGTAGATATATCTGAGAATACAGCAACGCACACTGTAAATATAAATCCTGATACAGAAAAAATTTCCTGCTTGATTCCATACTTTTTTTATTATCTAAAGCAGCCCTTGTATATCTGTCATATAACTTATAGATTATACAAAATGCACAGACAAAAAGGGTGATTCCAACAGCCTTAAATATATCGCCGAATTGAAGCATCCCAAAGGCTGCACATAGGGGTACCGAAAAAAATATATAGTAATCCTGTAAAAAGTAACGCTTAGGTTCATCTACGGTCATCTACGATAGCTCCTTTTATTTTCTTTATGCAGATTCTTCTTCTCGTACTCATCATAAGCAGTAACTATTCTTTGTACTAAAGGATGACGAACCACATCCTTGTTGGTCAGGTTAGAAAAACCTATCCCCTCAATATTCTTAAGTATCTTAACCGCCTCTTCAAGACCTGATTTGACACCGTTTGCAAGGTCTTTCTGCGTTAAATCTCCTGTAATAACAACCTTAGAGCCAAAGCCTATTCTTGTAAGAAACATCTTCATCTGTGCAGGAGTGGTATTCTGCGCCTCATCAAGTATGATAAAGGCATTATCAAGAGTCCTTCCCCTCATATAGGCTAGAGGCGCAACTTCTATCAGTCCCTTTTCTGCATTTGCCTGAAAGGTCTCCGCTCCCATTATCTGGTTAAGGGCATCATACAGAGGCCTTAGATAAGGGTCTACCTTGCTTTGTAAATCTCCCGGAAGGAAGCCCAGCTTTTCTCCCGCCTCTATGGCAGGTCTTGTCAGTATTATCCTCTCTATCTTGTTATCCTTAAAAGCCTGAATAGCCATAGCCATAGCCAGATATGTCTTTCCCGTACCTGCAGGGCCCAGTCCAAACACTATAATATCCTTCTTTATCTGGTCTACATACTTCTTCTGACCGATAGTCTTAGGCTTAACAGGCTTGCCACTCACAGTATGCGCAATAATCTCTTTATCTATGCTTTCAAGGCTCTCAGCAGAATCTACAGGCTCTTTGATAATGGAAACGGCATAGTTTACCTGCTGCTCAGTTATATCAGTTCCTCTAAGGGAAAGGGCTAAAAGCTGCTCCATTACCTTAAGAGCCCCTCTCACATCTTCTTTATTTCCTTTTATATGTGTAACTCCATCTCTTGAGACTACTTCTACCCCAAAAGACTTCTCTATTATCTTGATATTACTGTCAAATGCACCTGATACATTTGACTCGTGACTAACCGGTATATTTATTGTAATTTCAGAAACTGCCAAGTTATATGCTCCTTTATTGTTAATAATTAAAACTAATTAATAAATCGGGTAGGAGGTAGATAATTATTTTATCTACCGACCTCCCACACCACCGTGCGTACCGTTCGGTACACGGCGGTTCTTTAGTTTTCACATATTTTCATATAGTACTCTGTGAATGTCGGATAGCCGAGTTCACGGAGTTTCTTATTGTTAAATGCAGTCTGTAATACGAAGTATCCACCACAATACCAGCTTCCATTTCGCATATTTGCGCATATCCACGCTTTCTCTTCATCTACACCTAACTTCTTTAGTTCTTTGAATTTAGTCTTTACTTTCTTCCATTGTTTCCAGTAGATTGTCCTTATTTTATGTCTCAGCCATTCGTCAGTTCTAAGAAGGATACTCTTTATATCTGCAAGCCCAAAGTAATTGACAAATCCACGTATATAAAGCGTAAGTTTCATTGCCCTGTATGAATTACTCCATCCGTTACTTCTTTTTGTCAGTTCCCTTATTCTGTCTTTCATCTTAGCTACTGACTTTGGGTGTATCCTCAGTCTGCATTCCCCCTTGTACCTATAAAAGCTGTACCCTAGGTATTTGACCTTGCTGATATGTTCCACGCAGGTTTTCTCCTTGTTTACTTTAAGAAACAGTTTACCTTCTATATATGGCGTGATATTGCGTAAGGTTCTCTCTGCACTCTTTCTGCTTCTACAAAATATCATACAGTCATCTGCATATCTGACGTATCTGTGTCCTCTTCGCACCAATTCCTTATCTAGCTCATTTAGCATTATGTTGCTAAGCAACGGGCTAAGTGGACCACCTTGCGGTACTCCTACCTCGGTCCTTTCAAATACTCCTCTGCTTATCATTCCTGCATTGAGATACTTGTGAATAAGAGATATAACCCTTCCGTCTCTGATGGTTCGTGATAGTACTTCAATAAGCTTACTTTGGCATACTGTGTCAAAGAACTTCTCTAAATCCATATCTACCACATATACATATCCATCATTTACGTTTGTCTGACACCTCTTTAGTGCATCGTGTGCCCTTCTGTTTGGACGAAATCCGTAGCTGTCTTCTGAAAACTGTTTCTCGTAAATAGGAGTTAGCACCTGTGCGATTGCCTGCTGAAAAACTCTGTCAACAACCGTTGGCACTCCCAGTTTTCTAAACTCACCCTTTGTTTCTTTCGGTATTTCCACCCTTCGGACAGGGATTGGGTTTATATTTCCTTCCATCAACTGCTGTTTAAGTCGCTTTCCGTTGTTTCTGAGAAACGCTAGAAGTTCATCTACGTTCATCCCATCCACTCCGCCTGCTCCTTTATTCGATTTTACCTTTTTGTACGCTTTGTTAAGGTTATCGTTTGATAAAAATCTCTTCCATCAGTTTGTCCGTCTGAAAATCTGTGATGGTGTCGTTTCTTTCAGTAATCCTCTGATGGTCGGACACTTCTGCATACTCTTTCTGTTCCGCAGATACCATTTGCAGATAGTCCTCTATATGAAGTTGTCTGTCCTTAACTCCATCATTGGTTACATTCATTTACTAACACCTCCTAAAGTTCAGTCCTTCCCATTATGTTTGCAACCGTAATGGTACTATGACTTTTGCTGACTTCTTGCCATTCGTTGTTACTATGGCTTCTTACTCTGTTTCCACCACTGGCAAGACCTCCCTCGGTACCACACGTTTCTTTCTCCCCACCTATCTGCCACATTTACCATAGCTAATTCCGAGTAGTTATTGGACTTCAGTTTGTGCAGCAACCTTATCCTTAGCCATAGCCTGATGTGATTTCTATTCGTCAGACCGGAGATTTGCCATCCGACTTCCTTCAGATTCCACCTCACGATGGACACCCTTGTCTTCGGCTGTATCCTTCCCACTACTAGGGCGGATTAGGGACTTTCACCCTTTAGAAACGTGCGCCGCAAGGCACTACCGCTAAAAAAAGACGCAGAGCCATATCGACACTGCGTCCTTTCAACTTTAATTATTTGAATTTGCGTTTTCTAGCAGCCTCAGACTTTTTCTTACGTCTGACAGATGGCTTCTCGTAATGCTCTCTTTTACGAATCTCCTGCTGAATACCAGCCTTCGCGCAGTTTCTCTTGAAACGGCGAAGAGCGCTATCAAGAGTTTCGTTTTCTTTAACGATTACATTTGACATTCTCTCACCAACCCTCCCTCCAGCTGTAGATTTAGTGCCGACAACTGATTGGGTAATAATAACCATAGCACAATAGGTATTCTACACTATTTAACTCCATTTGTCAAGCCGAATTTTTTAATTACGCTTGCGCCGGATTTCGTGTTTTGAGCTTAAATGCAACATGGTGTTGCACTTGTTGAATCTTATTAGATCTCTTCCTCTTTGCGTCTTCTAAATGCAAAACCCGCCATAAGTACAAGTCCCTGCACCAGCAGCGTAGTACCAAGTTGTAGCTGCGCCACCTGTCTTAGGAAGAGCTTTGCGGCTCTTCTTTGCCTTGAAAGCCATCTAAAGGAGTCTTATCATCTTCAAATACATACTCTTTCTTTCCATTAGGCTTAGTCACCTTTACAACCTTACCCTGAGGTGTTCCATCATTTCCTATAACCTCGAATTCATCAGGGCTGTTAGGATCATTAGGATCAGGTGTATTGTTTATTGGATATGAAGGTATGCTAGGTGTTGGATTAGGTGTATCAGGTGTCTTAGGTGTAACCGGAATTAAAGGTGTCGGATTCTCAGGTGTTGGTGGGTCAACCGGCTTTTTAGGATTCTCAGGTGTTGGGTTAACAGGAGTAGGAGGTGTCTCAGGCTTTTTCTTGTTAATTACTGTAAGCACTCTCTTTTCAAGTGTGGCCTGACCTTCATAGTTACCGTCTAAAGCAATGTTTAAGTCACCATTTTCAAGCTCAACCACCTTAATCTTGTAAGTAACTCCGTTTGTCTCATAGCCTTCTGGAGCCTTTGTCTCAGTAAGCTCATAGCTGCCTGCAACAATACCATCAAACATAACTGCTCCACCTGTAACAGTCTTTACTGTTCCCATATCCTGCTCAGTTACGTTAGAGTCTGCAAGCCTCTTTAATCTAAACTCTGCTCCTGCAAGTTCTTCACCATCAGCATTCTTCTTAACTATCTGAAGCTTGTCATAGTTTATATCCTTAAGACTTCCCCACGCATTAGCTTCTATGCTGTGCTTAACACCAACTTTTCTAACCTATCTGCTTTGATTTTTCTATAAGGACTACATCATTTTCAAGCTCATCACCCTTCTTTGCATCCGGTGCAAAGTCGGTAATATATGATATCTTGTATGATGTATCGTTGTCCGGAATATTGACTATCAACTTTTTCTGCGCAAGGTCATAAACGAAAATCTTATCAAGTCCTTCTGTAATCTCCACAGGATTTACAAAATTTCCTTCTGCATCAAAGTTACCCTTCCAGATTTTTGTAGTTATCATCATTAAAGGCAAGATTAGCAGTACCCTTCTCTTTTCTAAGCACAAGATTTCCTTTAAGCTGATCTTCAAGCCTGAGTTTGGTTTCATTGTTATCATTGTATACCTTATAAGGCTTGTAGAACAGGTTCCACTTTATGTAACCGTTCTTGTCGATGAAGATCTTGTCGCCATCATAATTCTTCCAAAAGGAATCTATCGTCGTAATCAGCTTTCGCAGTCTTCTCAATTTGAATGTAGGCTCTTTCATCGCCCTGAATACACATTTTTGCGGTATTCCAAACCTGGCCAATTTCATTCATTGGCTCATCACTCTTAAGCTCAGCCTTTACAAAAATAACATAAGGACTATTTAGCTTGTCGAATGTAAATCTTATTTTTATCATAATTATTATGATAGTCTTTATCGAGAAGCGCAAATATATTGTTATCTGATATTTCCTTGTCGCTAAGAGGCTCACCTACAGCATTCACAATGGAGCCTACGCTTCTTGCTCTATCAGAAGGGATATGAGCAAAACTTACCGAAATCTATGGTCAGCTTCATTTGTATCTTTGTATTTAAGAGCTGGCTCTCCCTTGTAGATAAGGAAATACTTATCACGGCCTCCCTCTTTCTTAATAGGTACAAGCTTTTAGATGATAAGATAATTCATCGCTTAATACGAACTTACCTATATCACCCTGAACATCCTTTATGTCTTTTAGCATTTACGCTAATCTTAAATACCACGCTTCTTGTTTCTTTATCATAAGCTGTTTCAGTATTATCAATAGCAATTTTATTGTTAGCGTCAAACACATCATTATTTGCAGCTGCTACATCATAATCGGTCAAGGAACTTCTTAGCTGCTGTTCTTGAGAGTACCTGTTTATCAAGAAGCTTTGACTGATAATGGTATTCAACCATCTTGTTAAGTAATACGTTGCCTCCTGACGCAAGCAAATAGTAGTTCTGAAGCCTGTTTAATCCGTCTTCACGCTCGGATACAATCAAATTGTGCTCCATAACTTTTGACTTAAACTTAACAAAGTTATCTACTCCCTGAACGAGCTTTACCTCAAGGACATGTCCTACTACATTACCGTCCTTAACTACTTCGTATACATTATTTGTAACACCTTCTGTAGCTTCAGTGATTGGTTTGTTAATGTTCATTAACTTCTGGTGTCTGCCCATGGTCTCATCACCAGCAGGATTCTTTGAAAATAATTTTTCCAAGCTTATCCCGCTTGCAAGTGTTGCAGCACTGCTTTCACCAAGCTTTCTAAGTGAATATCCGTTCGTAGAGTTGATTGTATCACTATCTACCCTAACATTCTTATCAAAAATGAAGGCATCGTACATGTAGTAATCACCAGGTGCAGCTACTGTATTCTTATCAGCAGTCATTGTCCACTCAGGCTCATTGCTTATATACTCACCTAATCCTGCATCAAAAGCATTATCACTGCTTACTGCTAACTGGCTTTTAGCAGTCTTATTGATTGTACCTATCTGACCATTGCCACCATGTACGTCTAAAATAGATGCATGTAGCTTTGTCTTAAACTTAATGTTATTATTCCACCATACATACGCATCATTGTCAAATCGTGAACTGTAATTATCAGCGTCTACCTTTGTTAGGATAGTAAGAAGGAATCTCTCTTTAACATTAGGTATGGTAAAAGTATGATTATCCCCAGAAAACTACAGGAGTTAACTCTGTTTTCTCCTCTTTCCAGGTATTTTTTGTCTTATCAAAGGTCTGTACATATGCCTTCTCAAATTTCTGAGGTATTCTTCCCGTTTTATCTTTGGTAAGTTCATCAGAAATGGTTACATCACCTAAGTCGTACTCAGGACGGTTAAACTCCACTGTCCAGGTAATTGTCTTAGTACCTGCGTTAAAGCTTCCAAGCTTTTCGCCCATTTTTCTAACGGTAACGTCTCTATGTTTAGACCAGAACTGACTTGTTCCAGATTTTACGAGGTGTATATCATTAGGATAATTTCTCACACCTGATGAGCCAAAATCACCGCCAAAGTTTACATCAGTACTATACTTAAGTACTGCTTTACCTACATTAGAAGGATCCAGGTCATCTGCCTTTACCGTATAGTACATGATATTGGTATATCCTGTATCTCTAAGGGTTGCAATTGATAAGCCTGATGATTCATCTCTTGATTTACCATTTACGGTAAATGTACCTTCTATAAAATTGTTTCCGTTTACTCCACCCTTTGGATAGTCACGGAAGGTATAGCCTTCCAGACTTAGAGGTGCCCTTGGGGAAGATCCTCTTACATATCTTTCAGCTGTAATGGTCCAGTCAATCTTAGAGTTCTTCACATCAAGAACTCCGGTCTTTGTAAGATTGACATCACCGACTATTTCTCCAAGCTGATAGTCTTTACCAAAAATTCTAATCACTTTCTCATTGGTTGTAGTAAAGTCAAACTTAGAAAGGTCAGTAATTAAAGTAACTGACGCTCCGATTGAAGTGCTGTCCTTTTCAAAAACAGCGTCATCTGTGTTGGAAAAATCAAATTTAACCTTGATATTTCCATCGTCATCACAGGTAAAAATAGCATCACAAATCTTAAGTTTTGATGCCGTATCTTCTACAGGGCGCACAACTTCATTAACACTTCCATTAATTTTTAGCTTACTTCCTAAATCAAACTGAATATAATCGCCCCTTATTAATGCGGTTTTCTTCAGTTAAACTTTTATTAAACACAGCGTTAAAGGATACATCCATCCTAATATAATTTGCTGTATTTATTGCTCCTGTAACAGGCTTTTCAACGTTACTGCTATCTTGTTGATAGATAGTTACGTTCACATTCTTTGCAAGATTTGTCTTGTCATTTCCTGCTGCGGCTACATATTCAGGAAGCTTTTACTCCTGTTAGCAATATAGCTAACGTAAGTATGATTCCTAATAGTGCTGTTCCATGTTTTTCCACATATTTTTACTCTCCTTGTAAAATTATTTTCCCCTCCGCACCTGCGAAAGATTATATCCCTTCCTTGGGATCTCTCATGGTTACAAATAGCAAAATATTTGGCATATATTTTACCACTTGTAATATTTATACCAAAAATCCACGAAAAGTGCAAGTAAAAAAAACATACACAAAAATCATTTTATTCGTCACATTTGACAAATGTTTTGATTTTCGTGTATGTTTTAAGTAACTTTTATCAGTATCTCTGTATTTTATACCTTATTACTCTTCTTCTTTACGTTTTTCTAAATGTAAAGCCTGCCATAACTACAAGACCCATTCCTGCACGTAGTACCAAACTGTAGATGCGCCACCTGTCTTAGGAAGTGCCTTAGTATGGCTCTTCTTTGCCTTAAATCCGTCTAAAAGGTGTTTTTATCCTTCTCAAAGATATACTCCTTTTTCTCCATTTGGCTTGGTTTTCTTAACAACCTTACCCTGAGGAGTTCCATCATTTCCTATAACCTCAAATTCATCAGGACT
>BNJV01001234.1_pt1 | contig 68484 bp, 80 predicted proteins | sample 8540591 | NCBI WGS metagenome assembly BNJV01 (sample SAMD00202457, study PRJDB9452) | human saliva metagenome | host: Homo sapiens
GGGGCATGTATTGCTGGGACGCTGTTCGCGTTGGGATCCTTGCGCATCATCGCCTCCTGGGAGCCGGAGGCTGGCAAAGAGACCGTCGTCGCCGCCCCTCAGGGGAAACCAGGCGGAGACCGGCCACAGCGACGGATGGTGCTGCTGCACGTCCCCGTGGTCCTGGAGGCCGCCGGAGGCCCTGGACCCCTCGCCACCCCGGTGAGGCGCCTGGCAACACGGCCTGACCCTGAGACCGCTCTGCAGGCGCGCACCATCGCGTGGGTCGCACTCTGTCGACGTGCCCACCACCGTTCTGGCGCGCCTGGGCCCTGAGTGCCCTGCAGGCGGGCACCGTCCTGGCGAGACCGGCGCTCCGGCCATCGCCCAGCGCGCGCGGAGGCTACGGGTGACCACCGGGGAGCAGTCCAACACCTCCGTCATCCTTCCGGCCTCGCCGGCGGCGAAGGCGACAACGCGCCCCTCGGAGAGCAGGACACCGCCACGTGACCTCACTGCCGCTCCTGCGGGTCCTGGAGCAGTGGCGCAACCTGACGTCGAACTGTCGGTGGCCCGGCCCGCAGCGGCTGACCGGGTGTACACTGCGGCCTGGTCCACTTGACCTGGAACCGCGTCGGTGGCTGCAGCAACCGGCCCTGGAGGAGTCCACCGACTCAGCGGTGGCGTGTAGTCGTGCCCCGGGCCGACGACGGCTTCGAGCTGTTCTGCCTCTGGCCTCCACCGACGACGTCGACGGGCCTGTGCGGGCCCGCGCCGTCGACCTGGCCTGCGACCTGGGGCGCACGACCGCGCAGATGCACCACCACCTGGCCGCGTCCCTGGGCACCAGCCAGCCGCCCTCACCGCCGAGCTCGCCAGCGCCCCGCAAGCGCGCCAGGTGGGCTTGAGGAGGTAGTCGAGCCTCCGCCACATCCGCGCCCTGGAGCCGGGGTGGAGCAGACGCTGGCGCGGCTCGAGACACTGGACGCCCTGGAAACCGATCACCCGCATCCACGGCGACTACCACCTGGGGCAGGTGTCACGAGGTCGACGGGCAGCAGCGCTGGTACGTCCCGGACTTCGAGGGCGAGCCCCTGCGCCCCCTGGCACAGCGCCCGACCCCGACCTGCCGGCCTGACGTAGCCGGATGCTGCGCCCTTCGACTACGCCGCAGCTGTCGGCGAGGCCCCACCCCGACTGGCTGACCGCCGTGCGCACCGCCTTCGAGGACGGCTACCACCAGGGGCGCCAGGAGATCGGCCCCTGAGGACACCGCGCAGACCGGTTCGCAGACCACGTCACCGACCGCAGAGCAGGCGGAGGCGGCGCACCGAACGGTCCCTGCCTGGAGCTCGATAAGGTCTCTTTACGAGGCCGTCTACGAGGCCCGCAACCGTCCCGACTGGCTGAGCATTCCCGTCGCGGGATCATGTCGGTCCCGGACTGCGCACGGAGGGCTGAGCGCACCACGATCTCATTTCCCCATCATCCCCATCGGTTCGACGTCCAAAAGCACCTGCCAATCACCGACGCATGGAAGAGTTGCTGCATGAGTGCCAACACCCCTGAGAAGGACCTCAGTTCCGTCGCCCCGGCCGACCTGCGCCCCTGTCCCCGTGGACCCCTGGGTTCTGGTCGACGTCGCCCACGCGCCACCACGACCCGCACGAGGTCCTGGGCGCCCACGTGGGCGAGGACGGGTCACCGTCCGCACCGTCTCGCCACCCGGCCGACAACGTCGCATCATCACCAAGGACGGCACCTACCCGGCCACCCATGAGCAGGACGGCGTGGGTCGCGGTCCTACCCGGCCAGGAGGTCCCCGATCACTGCACTCAAGGTCACCTACGGCGATGAGACCACCACGGTCGACGACCCCCACCGCTACATGCCGACCCCTGGGCGAGATGGACACCTACCTCATCGCCGAGGGCCGCCACGAAGAGCTGTGGAGGTCCCGTCCCACGTCAAGCACTACGACGGCCCCATGGGCGAGTCGAGGAACCGCCTCGCCGTGGGCCCCCAACGCCCGCCGTGCGCCGTCGGCGACTTCAACCACTGGGACGGCACCGCCACCGCGATGCGCTCACTGGGATCATCGGGCGTGTGGGAGCTCTTCGTCCTCGGCGTGCCGGCGCCCGCCGTGTTCGAGATCTGCTTCGACGGCTCCTGGCACCAGAAGGCCGACCCGATGGCCCGCGCCACCGAGGTCCCCCGCCACCGCCCGGTGGTCACCGACCAGTTCCACGAGTGGGGGACCAGGAGTGATGACAAGCGTGCCACCACCGACCCCACAGCGGCCCGATGAGCATCTACGAGGTTCACATCGGCTCGTGGCGCCAGGGCCTGGCTTCCGGGGCCTGGGCCGAGGAGCTGGTCCCCCTACGTCAAGGGAGGCCGGATTCACCCCACGTCGAGTTCCCTGCCCGTGGCCGAGCACCCCTTCGGCGGCCCTCGGGGCCACCAGGTCACCAGCTACTACGCGCCCACCTCGAGATCTGGCACCCCGGACGATTTCCGCCACCTGGCGGACCAGCTCCACCCAGGCCGGCATCGGCGTCATTATGGACTGCGTGCCCGCCCACTTCCCCAAGGACGAGGCCCTGGCCCGCTTCGGACGGCACCCGCTGTACGAGGACCCCGACCCAGCGCGGCGAGCACCCTGACCGTACCCACTGTTCAACTTCGGGCGCAACGAGGTGCGGCAACTTCCCGGTCGCCAACGCCCTGTACTCGGCTCCAGGAGTTCCACGCCGACGGCTCGCGCGTCGACGCCGTGGCCTCCATGCTCAGCCTGGACTACTCGTGCCAGGACGGCCAGTGGCACCTATCAGTTCGGCGGCTGCGAGCACCCGAGGCCATCAGCTCCTCCAGGAGGCCACCGCCACCGCCTACCGCAAGAACCCCCGGCATCCCTCATGGCCGCCGAGGAGTCCACGGCCTGGCCTGGCGGTGACCGCGCCCACCGGAGAGTACGGCGGCCGCTTTCGGTCTGAAGTGGAACAACATGGGGCAGGATGAACGACACCCTGCGCCACCTCCGGCCGGAGGACCCGGTCAACCGCCGCTACCACCACGGCGAGCTGACCTTCCTCCCTCGTCTACGCTCTCTCCGAGCAGTTCATCCTGCCGCTGAGCCACGACGAGGTCGTCCACGGCAAGGGCTCCGCTGTCCAAGATGCCCGGAGACCCTCGGCAGGAGCTGGCGGGACCGGCGCACTCTCTTGTACGCCTCTACCAGTGGTCCCACTGGCAAACAGCTGCTGTCTGGCGGGCCAGGAGTTCGCTGCCAGGGAACCGAGTGGAACGCGGACAGCCCTGGACTGGTGGATCCCTGGACGACTCTGGGCCACCAGGGGCTGCTTCGCCCTGGTCGTGACTCCAACCGCCCTACTCTGAGCTTCACCGGCCCTGTGGTCGGAGTGGACTTTCCACCGGGGCTTCGAGTGATCGAGGCCGGGGACGGCGACCACAACGTCCCGTCCCACCTGCGCAGGGGGACCGGACGCCGACGCAGGGCTGACCCTCATGGTCTGCATCATCAACTTCGCCGGCACCCCGCACGAGGGCTACCTGTGGCCTGCCCTTCAAGCCGGGACCCGGAGGAGGTCCTCAACACCGACTCCGGGAGGAGTACGGCGGCCCGGCGTGGCAACCTGGGCCACGTCGAGGCCGAGGACCTGCCCTGGAACGGGCGCCCAGCCCTGTGCAAGGACTACGGGTCCCGGATGGGGCGGTCTTCCTGCGGCCGGCGAGGCTGACCGACGCGGGACTGCGACGGTCTGAGACCACGCACTGCGGTGGGGTGTGGAGGCACGCTTCCACCCCACCGCGGCCTCTGAGCCAACCAAGTGATCAGAACCTCTGAACTCAACCCGGCGCACTACCACCCATGAGCCGGTAGTCTGGGGCCCTGGTCTCTGCACAGGCGCGTACGGCCTTCCGACGCCCTGCTCGCCCTGCGCAGGCCGGGCGGCCCAGCCCTCGTCGATGTATCGCTTTTTCAGCCGATGCAAGGCTCCTTGCAGTCGGCGACCATGATGCCTCGGATACAGCGAAAGTAGCATGGGATGCAGCTGGTCACGAGCGCCCCCGCGCAGGTGTGCGCGCGCGTCCGTGTCGCGCCTGCCACACCGCAGCCAATTTCATGGAGGTCTGGCAGGGTCTCGTCCGCCGCCGTCGTCGACACCATCGCGGACCGACTGGTACGCCACCGAGCAGTAGCAGCACAACGCCGGACGTCAGGAGCACCACTTCCGCCGAGTTCCCGCGGGCCGCGCCCCTGCTCAACAACCTCTCCAACTTGGGGATGGTGGTCGACGAGGCCCCGCCAGGCCGTCGACTCCTCGGCGTCAGCCCCACCGACGTCCTGGAGCAGGAGCCCGACGCCGCGCTGGGTAACGGCGGGGTGGGGCCGCCTGGCCGCCTGCTTCCTGGACTCCTGCGCCACCCTGGACCTGCCCGCTCGTAACGGTACTTCTGGCATCCTACCGCTCACGTGGCCTGTTCAAGCAGCTCTTCGAGGACGGCTTCCAGACCGAGCACCCTGACCCCTGGATGGAGGAGGGCTACCCTTCGTCATCCGTCACGAGGAGGCCCAGCGCCTGGGTGCGTCACTCGACATGACCGTGCGCGCCATCCCCTACGACATGCCCATCACCGGCTACGGCACCAAGAACGTGGGCACCCTGCGCCTGTGGAAGGCCGAGCCGGCTCGAGGAGTTCGACTCACGAGGCCTTTCAACTCCCAGCGCTCACCGAGGCCATCGTCGAGCGCGAGCGCACCTCGGACATCTCCCGGGTCCTCTACCCCCAATGCACACCACCTATCGAGGGCAAGGTCCTGCGAGTGCGCCAGCAGTACTCTCTGCTCGGCCTCCTCCAGCAGATCGTTGAGAACTACGTGAAGCACCACGGCGAGGACCTGTCCGGCTTCGCTGACTACAACGCCATCCAGCTCAACGACACCCACCTGTGCTCGCCATCCCGAGCTCATGCGCATGCTCATGGACGAGCACGCACCTGGGCTGGGAGGCGGCTGGGACGTGGTCACCAAGACCTTTCGCCTACACCAACCACACGGTGCTGGCCGAGGCTCTGGAGACCTGGGAGATTCCATCTTCGACCGTCTCTTCCCCGCGCATCACCGAGATCGTCCGCGAGATCGACCGCCGCTTCCGGCATGCGAGATGGCTGAGCGCGGCCTGGACCAGGGCACCATCGACTACATGGCCCCGTCTCGGGCGACAAGGTGCGGATGGCCTGACTCGCTCACGCCTCCTACTCCATCAACGGCGTCGCCGCGCTGCACACCGAGATCACCGGGCGCGAGACCCCTGGGCGATGGCACGCCATCCGCCCGAGCGCTTCAACAACAAGACCAACGGCGTCACCCCGCGCGCTGGCCTGCGCAGTGCAACCCCAGGCCCGTCGGCGCCCTGGACGAGGTCACCGGCTCGGACGCCGGGTCAAGGGACCCGTCCGTCCTGGCCGAGCACACCGACTCCGTGGACGACGCGGTCTACGACCGCCTGGCGGGAGATCAAGCACGCCAACAAGGTGACTTCGCCGCGCTGGATCGCCCAGCGCGAGGGGGTCGAGATCGACCCGCGGGCCATCTTCACGTCCAGATCAAGCGCTCCACGAGCACAAGCGCCAGCCGCTCAACGCCATCTACGTCCGACCTCTACTTCCGCATGAAGCAGGACCCGAGCCTGGAGGTCCCCAAGCGGTGTTCATCTTCGGGGCCAAGGCGGCCTGGCACATCCGCCAAGGCCGTCATCAAGCTCATCAACGCCATCGCCGACGCTGGTCAACGACACCCGTGGTCGCCCAGGACGCATCAAGGTCGTCTTCGTCCACAACTACAACGTCTCCCCGGCTGAAGACATCATCCCCGGCCGCGGACGTCTCCGAGCAGATCTCGATGGCCGGTAAGCGAGGCCCCGGCACCTCCAACATGAAGTCTATGATGAACGGGGCCCCTGACCCTGGGCACCCTGACGGCGCCAAACGTGGAGATCCTCGAGGCCGTCGGCGACGACAACGCCTACATATCTTCGGCGCCACCGAGACGAGCTGCCCGCCCTGCGCGAGAGCTACGACCCCGGTGGTGGCACTACGAGAACGTCCCTCGGCCCAAGCGCGTCCTGACGCTCGCCACCGACGGCACTCGACGACATCGGCTGCCTGGGCTGGTCTCGCCGACCCGCGCCGCAGCCTCCGTGGAGCGCCCTCCTACGAGCCCGGCCGACGTCGTCTACTACGTCCTGGGCGCGACTTCGCCTCCCCACCGCTGCGAGACCAAGGACGCCATGGCGGCCGACTACGCCGACTGACCAGTGCCTGGCAGCGCAAGGCGTGGTGAACATCACCCGCCCGGGCCGCTTCTCCTCCGACCGCACCATCATGTAGCGATCACGCCCGTGAGGTCTGGAAGATCGACCCCGAGCCGATCGCCTGATCTCCGTGCTCCAGTCGATAGGCGAGTGCCCCTCACGCACGGTGAGGCACCTGTGCCTGTGTGTGCTGCGTCGGTGGCCGGGCTCGGTGAGCCCTGTGCGAGCATGGTGGCCGACGGCGGCGACGGCCGCCACCTCCGGGAGGCGTGGAGCTGATGACCCTCGAAGTAGCCTGAGCAGACGCAGGCGGGCGCGTCCGCGCTCCTCTGGTGAGTGCGCACGGCCTCCAGGGCCCGCCGAGGCGGCGCTCGACGTCGCCCAGGGCGAGCGAGCGACCGGCCGCGGCCAGGCCGCGTCGAGGTCGGTGGGCGGCGTCGGCCGCGGCGATCGGCTGGTGCCGCCGCCCAGATAACGGGAGGCAGCACCTGGTTGCGGGCCACCTGAGGTCGTCGTCACCCGGGTTCGGGCGATGGCGTGGGTATGACCTCCTCAGCAGCGGCGCGAAGTCGCCGGCCTCGATGGCCTCACGCCGGGCAGCGCGCCTCGACCCGGTCCCCCAGGCTCCTCGGCCTGGGCGCCGGTGCTCGCCGTGGCGTCGACGGCGATGGTGCCGCCGACGCCGTTGGCGGCCGCCACCTCCAGCAGCTGGTCGATGACCGAGCGAAGCTGCTCCGGGCACCGATCCCTGAACATGGGGACCGGCTGGTCGGCGATGAGAGCCACACGGGACGGCCTGGGCCTGAGCGCCTGGGCGACCTCCGGGGCGGCGTCGACATCCACGCGCGCCAGCTGGAAGCGACCGGTGTACTGCCCGGCGAGCTGCTCCAGGACGGCGGCGAGAGTCGGAGCTCACCCGGCTGCGCGGGCTGTGCAGGATGACGATGACGGGGACCTGGGTGGAGACCCGGCGACGTCACGCAGGCTGGCGGCGTCGATCGACCACGAGCGGCACCGCCAGGTTGCCGCCGGCCCCCGCCGGAACCGACGGACGTGGTCGGTGCCCCGCCGGCAGGACCTTCCGGCTTGGTGGCGGGGCGAACTGACAGGTCAACGGCGCTGAACATGCTCTGCGAGCAGTTGCCTTCCCCGGGCCGCAGCCCGGTTGCTTCGTGGTCGGGGTCTTTCGATGTCTTTCAGCGTCGGCGCAACCGGCGGGTCCTGCCATCGACGCTCATTGATCGAAGGCGTGAGCTTTGCGCTCGGCGGCCCGACCTGCGGTGCTCATGGAGCCGGGCCGCGGTCGGAGACGCTCAGACGGTCTGGCGGACGCCGCGGCCGTGGGGGCCGGCGTCTGGGAGTCGTCCTGGTCCACCTTGATGAGCGCGGTCTCGGCCCCCAGGATCGCCGCTTTCGCCGCTTCCTCCTGGGAATGGCGAAGGCGACCATGGAGTCGTAGGTGGCGGTGACCGTGCCGACGATCTTCTGGTTGCCGCCCATGAGGGCAGCGACGTCGCCCTGCAAGGTGAGGTCGGAGCCGTCGACCGTGCGCTAGTAGACGACCGGTAGGTCAGGGTCGAAGACGAAGCGCCCCGCCGTCGCCCCTCCTCCAACTGAAGCCCCTGGAACCCGTCTCTGACCGGGAGCCGCTGTGACGGTCACCTCGCCCAGGAGCTGAGGTTGGTGGTCCGGGCGCCTGGATCTTGCGCAGCAGGTCATCGGGGAAGGCCTTGCCGTTCTCGCCCTCGGGTTGTTGAGCGCATCGACATAGGCGTCGAGAACCGCTCTTGGGTGGCGACTCAGACCCGTGAGTCGGCTCGTCACCTGCTTGGCGCGCTGGAGCCGACCGCTTTGGTCAGGACGGCAACGTTCTGCTCGCCTGGAGAACCCCGCACCCAGGCCCATACCTTGAACTGGTCGCGGGTCGAGTTCTGCTCCAGGACAGGATCGAGGGGCTGGCCTCCGAGGCAGGCGGCGGCGTTACGGGGGAAACCCACGGTTCGCCCCACTCCCCGCCCCGGATCGTGGTGGTCACCGGGTGGAGAGCTCACTGTTGCCACTGGCGGAGGCCGTGGCGTACTTCGGCCGCACGGATCCGAGCCGCTGACCGGACATGATCTCTTGAGCTTGTCCGCGTTCTTCTCCTTGTCCGCCGTCGCCAGGCCGGTCTGAACGCGCTGGAGGATCTCGGAGAGCTGCTTTGTCGTTGAGAACGGGCTCGGCGATCGGCGTGCCGGAGGCCTGGGTCTGGGAGGTCTTCGGCTGCGACTTCGAGCAGGCGGCCAGGCTCAGGCCAGGCGGGAGGCACCGCCTGCGCTCAGGAAGGCTCGACGGGTGGACTTCATGCGTGCTCCTGCTGTGGGTCCGCTGGGGTCGGCTCGCCGAACGCCTGGCGCCGGCGGCCTGAATGGCGGCGGGTCGGTCAGGAGGCAGCTCAACGCCGCCGGAGTAACTGGGCCACGATACGGTCGAGGTCGTTGAGGAGTCCGTGAACGTAGCGGAGGAGGAGTGCTCACCGGTGTCCCCTGGTCTCGGCAGCCCGTGGGTCGGGCTGCTGCCCGCCTCCGGCAGGACTGGTTGGCAACCGGCCAGGACTGCCTCCAGACTGGGCGAAGGCAGTCGGTATCTGGAGACTGGGATCCTGAGGCCGGGCCGACGGCGTCAGCTCTTCGATCTCGGCGGTGTCACCCGGAGGCTCCCGCCGTTCCAGGCCTCAGCCGCCATGGCTGGTGTGGTACCCTGCGGGCGCGAAGCGCTGTAGTCCTGAGACTCGCCGCCCAGGCACCTGGTGCTCACGGGAAGCCACGGCTGTGATGGCTCACGACCGGTGCAGGAGCAGCCCCGGAGAACGCGATGTATCAGTGAGTCCGAGAGTGCCAGGCGCCTCGACGCCGTCTGAGGCGATCGCCAGCGCCTCGCCGTCCTGGAGTCCTCCACGCCCGGGCGGCCCGGTACTGCTGGAGTGGCCGCCCTCATCGAGACCGGGGACGACCGACGAGCCACGGCGACCCAGCAACTGCCGGGTCCCTGCCCCACGTGTGCTCTCACCGCTCCACCACCGTTGTCGAGGTAGCCGCCGCTGAATCGATAGTCCTCGCCGTAGCCGCTACGAGCGTCTCGGCGCCTGGGGACGGAGGGCGCCTCGATACCGTCGAGGTAGACGCGGCCTGTGCGCGGGTCGGTCCAGGCCTCACCGGAGACCCTCGGCCCGCCTTGTCCTCAGCCTCTGGCGGGTCAGCTGCCGGTCGGGATCATCCACCTGGGGAATGCCCTCGGTGGAGACGGAGTCGGCGTTACGATACGGACCGCGCGCTCGGCCGAACGGGTTCGCCGCTCGACGTCGGCTCGACGCAGCTGGAGGTCGATGAAGAACAGGAAGGCGCCTGCCAGACGAACAGACCGCCGCAGAACCAGACCGCCGTAGAAGTACCAGGGCGTCTCAACCCGCCGCGACCAGCTGATGGTCAGGTCGGGGCCTTGGCCTTGCCGTCGGTCATCGCCATCGATGACGATCTGCTCGTCGACGTTCTGCTGCGGCAGCAGAGCGCGGTCATGGTCTGGCGGTGTTGAAGGTGACCGATGAAACTCACTGGTCTTCTCACCCAGCCAGAGGTCGGAGCCTGCGCACTCACGGAGCCGGCCTTGCGCCTGAGCACTGGGATCCGGAGGCCGACGGCGTCGCCCCGGCCTGGGCAGAGCGGAGGGCTGAGGGGTGGCCGCCGAGGAGGCGGCAGAGGTGGCGGAGGAGCTGGGCAGTACTGGTCTCGTCCTCGGAGGCCAGAGTGCCGGCGTTGGCATCGATACTGCGACCACCGTGAGGAAGCGCGTTGTCGGCGTCGGGCTCAGCCAGGTCTTCGACGTCGGCCGCGGGGCCACGAAGAGGTGGACGTCCTACCGTCGGAGGATTCTGCGGTCAAGAGTGACGTCGGACTGCGGACCGCTGAGGACCCCAGGGGCCGTGATGACGCAGGGCTGAGAAGCGACCTGAGGCGAGCGTCGCCTCGACCTTGGAGCTGGTTTCGAGATAGTGGCCGAGCAAAACGGCCAGGGCGATGAGGACCAGCCCGAGGACGGTCACCACCACGCTCAAGATACGTCGACTCACGACGCGGGTCTCCGGCGCTCGCGACACGGTTGGCGACGGCTGGCATGAGCCGATACGCTGCGAGCGCTCACCATGCGCCTCGACGGGCACCAGAATCGCATGACGGACCCTCGTGACCGCACCGACCTCGGCGCAAACATCACAACGGAGCACGCGCTGAGCGAAGCACCCTCGGGATCCAGCTGGCAGAAAAAGCCCAGCCGATCACCGTCGTGCCCGTTCTCGTGCAAGGAGCCGGAGGAACACCGAGAAAACGCGAGCCCGAGATCGCCCCTGAGCTCCGCGGGGCACTGCACGCATCCCCGGCCGCCTCACCCATACCGCCCGGAAGTGGCCCCACCCGCGAGATTGCGCGTATCGTCACGCTTTCGTGACCGCCATCCCGATCACACCCAATCGTTACCTTTGGGCTGAATGGTGAGCGTCCCCGGCTCGCCAAAAGGAGGAACCCGACGTGGCTGAGGAATACAGCGAGTTTGCCATCACGATGCGCGGTTATGACCGCGCCCAGGTCGACCGGAAGCTGGAGCAGCTCTCGCGCCAGCTCGCCGACGGTCGTCGCGAGGTCGCCAGCCTCGACCAGCGCGCCATGACGCTGGCCGGCGAGCTGGCTGACGCCCAGCGCAGGCTGCGGGAGTCCGACAAGCCGACCTACGCCGGCCTGGGCTCACGGATCGAGCAGCTGCTGCGCAGCGCCGAGGAGCAGAGCGCCTCGGTACTCCAGGCCAACGCCGAGGCCGACGCCTCCTGACCCGTACCCGGACCAACGCTAAGAACCTCCGAACGCAGCGCCTCGGAGGCGGCATCCCTGCTCGCCGACGCCCGCCGCGAGGCCAGCGAGCTGCGCTCCCTGCTCCCCAGGGGAGGCCCCACCGCGCTGGCCAACGCCGAGGCCCGAGCCCAGGAGCTGGCATCCTCCGTCTGCGCGCAAGGCGGCTCAGATCTCGGCTGACTCCGAGGCCGCTCGTCACCGAGATGCGGGCCACTGCCGAGCGCGCGAGGCCGCACTGGTCCCTGTCTCAGGCCCGTAAGCAGGCCGCCGAGATCGCGATCACCTGAGCGCGACGCCACTGCCAACCGCGAGGCCGCCGCCGCCGAGGCCGATGAGCTGCATTAAGACTTCCACGGCCAAGGCCGAGGAGATCCTCCGGCCGCCAGCAGGAGGCCGAGCTGACGGTCGGCAAGGCGACGCGCGAGGCCGAGGAGATCCTCACCTCTGCACGCAACGAGTCGGAGACGCTGCGCCGCTCGGCCACCGATGAGGCTGCTGCCGCCCGTTCCGAGGCCACCGAGCTGCGCCAGCAGGCCACCTTGGAGATCGCCGCCAGCACGAGCAGGCCGCCCAGGAGGATTCCTGACGCCCACGAGGCTACTCGTGAGCGCATCTGAGAGATGCAGGAGCAGGCACAGGTTCAGGCCCAGGAGGCCGGAGGAGCGCCTGCAGGAGGCGCTCTCCCGCGCCGAGGAGGTCCGCGCCCGCACCGACGCCGAGGCCCGCTAGCGTCAGGAGGAGGCGGTTGCCCAGGCCGAGGAGACCCTGGCACAGGCCCGGATCGAGGCCGAGCAGATCATCAGCGACGCCCGTGCCGACGCCGATGTCACCGCCCAGGTGGCCGCCCCGCCAGCTCCAGGAGCTCGAGCGTCAGCGCGACTCGGTCGCCGCCTACCCTCACCGAGATGCGCGGCGTCCTGGGCGGTGCCCCCGCCTCAGGCACCCACCTTCAGCGACCACGCTGCGGCCCCTGCCCCCAGGAGGCTCAGGATCCGGCGCAGGAGCAGTCCTCCGCCGCATCGGCCGAGCCGACGGCCAGTGGCAGCAGCGCCAACAGTGCCAACACCGCCAACAGTGCTCACGCCTCCAGCTCCAGCAGCGCCTCAGCGACATCAGCCACCTGCGCGCTGTCGGCCGCCTCGGCGCCCGCACCAGCCGGCAAATGCGGCCGCTGCGACGTCCGGAGGGCAGCCAGAAGGCAGCCGCTCGCGGGCTCTCGAAGAACGCGCCCAAGGGCGGTTCTGGCCGCATCGAGAACGTTCCGGCCCCTGGGAGGAACCAGGGCGGTTCCGGCAACCGCCACCCTCGCCAGGGCAAGGGGCGCCGCTGAGGCGCACTTGTGACCGCCGACGACGACGCCCGGTCCGAGGACGAGTCAGCCGGTACCTCCGGCTCTGGCGACTCGGAGGTCTCCGACCGGGCGGCGTCGCGTCGTCGAGTGGCGGCGCAACGGGCCCGGATGCTTCAGGAGCGTCAGGACGTCGAGCACGCGCGGGCGGCGCGCATCGTCGAGCTCTTCCTCGGAGTGGCCCGCGATGAGGGACTTGAGGATGGTCCGCTACGGGTGCGCGGCTACTGGCGGCAGCGCTCACACTTTAGCTGCGCGGCTGGTACCTGAGGGCCGACGAGACCGTCGGTATCGACACTCCAGGGCCGCTTCTACTCTCCTGTCGATGCCGCTGAACCTGGCCCAGCGGCTGCACGGAGTCAGGCCCGAGAGCCTGCCGGTGCCGATGACGATCGGTGAGGGCGGACGCGACGGCGACATTTCGCTGCCGCTGCGCTTCGCGCTGGACCGACTGCTGCCGGGCTGGGAGGAGCGTCCCCTGAGCCGCTCGTGGCGAGTAGCGGCATCGCCGCCCGCGCGCCCAGGCTCAACGGCTCCCTGGCGCAGCCCCACCAGAGGCGGCGTTCCCAGCAGGAGAGTGTGCCAGTGACGTCGCCCTCCAGGCCCCGGTCCGCACCGAAGAGGGACCTCGCTGGTCCAGGCCACCACGTGCGCGTGGTACCAGCCGGAATGACGCGGTGGCAGCCGGGGCAGGTGTAGGACTTGTCCCCGCCGCGCAGGTAGCGCACGGTGAAGTCGGCCCCACCAGGTCCGGTCTGGGTGCGAGGCACGGAGGCGAGGCGGTCCATGCTCAGGGGATGTGTCCCCGCCCGTAGGGGCGCTTGGATCTGCGGCGTGCCATGCCCGATCTGCGATCATCCGGCCCCGCCCCTGCCGGGGACGGGAGCCGGATGCACCAGATGACGTGGTACGGAGCCCCTGAGAACCAGCATGAGGACCGGAGCTGGCCTCAGCAGACGAACCGCCCTCAGATCACCGGGGTGAAGATCTCAGATAAGCCCCATGGAGGGCTACGGTGTTCTTCTCCTCGACGAGCTCAGCTGCTGAGGCGTCGATCCTGCCGCGGGAGAAGTCGTCGATCCCAGGCCCTGGACGATCTTCCACTCGCCGTTCCTCCGAGGTGCAGGGAAGGAGGAGATGATGCCCTCGGGCACGCCGTAGGAGCCGTCGGACATGACTGAGGAGGAGGTCCAGGACCCAGAGGTGCCCAGAGCACCCAGTCGTGGACGTGGTCGATGGCAGCAGAGGCCGCCGAGGTAGCTGCCGAGGAGTGCGCCGCGGGCATCGATGATGGCGGCGCCCTCGCCTGGCGATTTCGGTCGGGATGAAGTCGTTCTCGACCCAGGCGCGGTCGGCCAGGATATCGGTGACGGGGCGCCCTTGACGGTGGCCTGGGTCAGGTCGGGGTACTGGGTGGAGGAGTGGTTGCCCCAGACGGTGACCTTGTCGATGTCGGTGACGTGGCAACCGGCCTTGGTGGCCAGCTGAGCCAGAGCGCGGTTGTGGTCCAGGCGGGTCATGGCCGAAGCGCGAGGCGGGGATGTCGGGAGCGTGAGAGGAGGCGATGAGGGCGTTGAGTGTTGTGGGGTTGCCCACGACGAGCACCTTTGATGTCGTCGGCGGCGCCGGCGTTGAGCGCCTCGCCCTGGGGTCCGAAAGATGCCGCCGTTGGCGGAGAGCAGGTCGGCGCGCTCCATGCCGACACTTTGCGCATGGAACCAACGAGGAAGGCGATGTTGGCACCCTCGAAGGCGGCCTTGGCGTCGTCGAAGATGTCAACGCTGCCCAGGGTCGGGAAGGCGGAGTCGAACAGCCCATGGCGGTGCCCCTCGGCGGCCTTGACGGCCGGCGGGACTTCCAGCAGGCGAAGGTTGACGCGCTGGTCCGGGCCGAGCAGGGCGCCGAGGCGATGCGGAACAGCAGCGCGTAGCCGATGTTGCCGGCAGCACCGGTGACGGTGATATTGACGGGAGCGTTTGCCATCGAGGACCTCTTCGAGACGTGTGTCGTCGGGCCGCAGGCGGCAGCCCGGCAGGACAACGCTATGACGTTCGCGCAGGTGAACACACCAGTCCACCACATTTCGTGACTCTCACCACTACCTTGGTCGGCCGTGGTGGAGATCCTGCTGGCACCCGGTGATCTCACCGAGATCCCGACCGCTCCTGACAGCACCCCGTCCTGGTCGATACGCCGGTCCTCCCCAGCCCGTGTTCTCGCCTCCAGGACCGTGATGAGTCTCACGCCGATCCCTTTATGCGCCGACTGGCGCTCTGACGCCGCGGGCCTGCGCCCCCACCCGCGGTCTCTCGACCGCGGGGCGCCGCGGGTGCCGTCTCCTTCGGCCTGACGCTGCTGGGCGCCCTGGGCGGGGTGGTGTCTCATCTCCACCGGACGCGCTCTGGGCGCCTCCTGAGCTCATCACTCGGCTGCGGGCCTGCTCGCCCAGGCGCTGGCCGCCGCTGTCCCTGAGCGCCGCCTGCCAGCTGCTGGCCCAGCGGGTCGCCCGCTCCAGCGCGCTCACCGAGGAGACCCACCCTGCGCCGGCTCACGCTGCCCGCCTGCTGGGCTGGGTCCCGCCTCGCGCCGCCGACGTGCGCAGCGGTGCCACCGCCTCCTTGCTGACCGACGGCGCCGAGCGTGTGGCCCCTCACCGCCAGACCTTCCTGGCCCCGACCCTGGCAGCGCCGCAGCGCCCCTCCTGGTGCTCATCGAGCTGGCGACCGCGGTCGATGTCGTCCCCGCCCTGGTCCTGGGACTGACCGTCGTCGTGGTGCCGGCCTTCATCGCCCTGGCCCACTCGCGGCTGCGGGCCTCGTCGTCGGGCTCCCGCCAGGCTCGCACACGGCTGGCCGCCGAGCACCCTCGACGCCATCCAGGGGCTGCGCACCTCACCCTGGCCCGCCGCTGAGCGCACCAGTGCCCGCCTGCGCCTGGCGGGTGAGACGAACCGGCGCGCCGTCATGGGGCTGTTGGCGGGCAACCAGCGCCTGTCATCCTGCTCACCGACGGGCTCTTCTCGCTCCTCCTCATCACCGGGGCTGCGGACTGGCCCCTGATGCGCCTGAGCGCCGGTGTGATCGACGTCGGCGACGCGCTGGCGATCATGCTGACCTCCTTCGCGCTCCTCGAGCCGCTGAACCACGTGGGGGCCTTCTTCACGTGGGCATGGGTGGATGGCCAACCAGCGCGCGATCCGCCGGATCCCGTCGCGCCTCTGCCCTCGCTCCGCAGCACCGGCCCGGTCCCGGACAGACGTAGGCGCAACGGCTCAGGACGTCGTCGTGCCTCGACGGCGTCGAGGCCACCTGGGCCAGGAGCCGGTGCTGGAGGGCGTGAGCTCTGACCGTAGCCGCGGCGAGCACCTGGCGGTCGGGGCCCTCGGGAGCGGGCAAGTCAACTCTCATGGCGATGCTCGCCGAACCGCTGCCCAGCACGGGCGCACTGCGCGTCGGAGGAACTGAGCTGACCGCCGCCACCCAGGACGAGGTGCGCTCGGCCTCCGCGCTGGTGGCCCAGACGACGTGGCTGTTCACCGGCACGATCGCGGACAACCTGCGCCCTGGCTCACAGCCCCATGCGACGCCGCTCTGCAGATGTGGCACGCCCTGGAGGTGGCCCGCCTGGACAAGGAGGTGGCTCATGCCAGAGGGGCTGGAGACGCAGGTCGGAGAAGCCGGACTGGGTCTTCGGGCGGACAGGCGCAGCGCCTGTCCCTGGCACGCGCTTTCCTGGCCGACCGCCCTGTACTGCTGCTGGACGAGCCCACCAGCCAGGTGGACCTGGCCAGCGAGGCGGCCATCGTCGAGTCGATCGAGCAGCTGGCCCGGGGCCGCACTGTCATCACCATCTCGCACCGTGCGGGGCACTGACCGCCGCGGACCGGACGGTGAGGGTCGAGGGCCGAGGAGTCCACGAGGTGAGCTCCGCCCCGGGTTCCAGCTGCCGGCGGCGCAGGGGCCGGCACCGACAATGCCGAGACCGACGTCCACAAGGACGATGACGTCGATGGCACTGATGACGTCCCGACGCCACCGACACTACTGACACCGCTCCCCGGAGACGGCCCACGGGAACCACGGACAGGAGCAGGCATGATCCGGTCCAGGCAATCGCCAGCACCCCTGATCAAGTGATGCCGTCGGATCAGACGGGCACAGCGCGACGACTCGAACCGGTTCCTCCACGCAGGAGCGTCCGTCGCGTGCGACGCTGGTGCGCTGGGCCGCTGGGAGTCACCCGCCCGGTGCTCCCACCCTCCTGGCCTCCACTCTGTGCCGCATCATCGACGCGCTCAGCGGCGTGGCCCTTGTTCGCCCTGGGCGCCCATGCCGTGGCCTCGACGGGCTGGCGATGGTGAACAAGTCACCCCGTGCCCGCCATGTGGCCGGTGCTGACAGTCATGGCGGGGCTGTCGCTGCTCATAGGCGGCCCTGCGCTACGTCGAGCAGTTCTCTCGGCCACCTTGTGGCCTTCAAAGCTCTTGAGCTGCTGCGCGGTCAGATCTTCCGCTCACTCATCCCCCGTTCCCCCAGGGTCGCGCACGACGTCCCGCTCGGGCGATCTGCTGTCACGGGCCACCAGGACGTCGACCGCATCGAGGTCTCTCGCCCACACCCTCGCCCGGCGGTCTCGGCCGTCATCACCCCGATCGTGGTACTCACGGCCATCGGCCTCAAGGCATCTCTGGCCGGTGGCTCTGACGGTGCTCCCTCGTGGTGCTTTCAGCTGTTCATCGTGCCGCGTCTGGGGTCTGGTGCCTCTGGAGGCCTCGATCAGCCTCGGCGTTGAGAGCGGACTCACCCAGCACGTCACCGACACCATCCAGGGCATGAGCGAGGTCGTCGGGTACGGGCGTGGCCAGGAGCGTCTCGATGAGATGGCCAGTGATCGACGCCGAGATCACTGGCGCTCTGCGTCCCACTGGCCAGTGGGCGGCAGTGCGCCGAGGCGTCAACCAGCTGGCGAGTTTGACCGCACCGATCGTCGTCGTCGCGATCGGGCCGATGCTGCCTGGCCACCGGTTCTGGAGCAGGCGTGCCCCTTCTGGCGGCCGCTGCAGCCGCGGTACTGCGGATGACCGAGACCGTACGCGGTGTCGAGGAGCCTCGCCGGCGCACCTCAACGCCTCCTCTGCGCCTCGGCCGAGAGGGTGTGGGAGGTCGTCAACGCCCCCGTGGAGGTGCACGACGGCGCTCAGGAGCCGACCAGCGGATCTCCCACGAGGTCCTGTGGCAGGACGTGAGCTACTCCTCACCCCAGCACCGCCGCTCAGGCCGTGCGCGGCGTGAGCCCTGCGAGCCAGGGCCGGCAAGTGGACCTGCATCGTGGGGGCCCTCGGGCCGGGCAAGTCGACGCTGGCCCAGTCTGGCGGTGCGCTTCGATGAGCCGACGTCGGGCCGTATCCCTCATCGACGGCCAGGACGTGGCCGGATCTGCGCGCGCTCAGCCTCTACCAGGAGATCGGGATGGTGGATCAGCGGGTCCATCTCATGCGGGCCACCATCGCCGACAATGTTCGCCTGGCGGCGCCGTCGGCCAGTGACGCCCAGGTCCTCCGGACCTGCAGGGCCGCCTGCATCGATGAGGATACTGAGGCCCCTCGAGGACGGCTACGACACCGTGGGCGAGCGCGGCCAGTCCCTCGTCCGGGGGCCAGCGGCAGCGTCTGGCGCTGGCACGGGCTCCTCGCCCGTCCTGGGCACTCATCCTCGACGAGTTCACCCTCACACCTGACCCAGACCTGACGAGCGGGTGCGCATCGGGTGCGCACCCTGCCCGCCGCAGGCCACGATCATCGAGATCACCCACCGCCTGCAGTGGTCGGAGCAGGCCGACCACGTCGTCGCCGCGGGATGCGGGCACGGTGGTGCAGGGGCCCGCCGGCCAAGCTCCCTGAGCGAGCTCCGACCGCTGCGCACACTCACCGCCCGCGGGCACCGACCGGTTCAGACGGACTCAGGTCGACACGACGATCGGCGCTGAAAGTCGGTGACTCCCAGCGCCCGATCGAGTGACTCGCGATCTACTCCCCGGAGCGGGTGGCGGTCGGCGGAGGCCCTCGAGCCTCGGGGCTGACGACGCCTCGATGCTGACGGCGTCGAGGTAGGCCATACCGTCGAAGGAGAGCCTCGCGGGCGTTCTCCGGGTCGCCCTCGTCATTGACGGAGCCGCCCGCCATGCGGTCCACGATGATGGCGATGGCGCCGTCTCCCTGTAACGTTGGTGGCGGTCCCGAAGGAGTCCAGGGCGATGTAGGTGGCGATCATGAGGGCCACCCTGCTGGTCGTTGAAACCGAGCATGGAGGACAGCAGGTTGGTGGCAGTTATGATGGCGCCCCGGGCACGCCCGGAGCCGCCACCATGGTGATACCTGAGCATGAAGATGAACCCGGCCCACTGGGCGGTGCTCACGTTCAGGTCCTGGGTGAGGACGATGGCGAAGGCGAAGGAGAAGATCTTCGAGGTCGATCCGGCCAAGTGGATCGTGGCGCACAGGGGGATGGTGAAGGAGGCGACCGCGTCGGAGACGCTGTTCTTCCCTCGTCTGGCGCAGGGTGACCGGGATCGTGGCTGCCGAGGAGGAGGTGCCCAGGGCCGTCAGGTACGCCGGAAGCATGGTGAGCAGGGCCTTGAGCGGGTTCTTGCGTCCGATGACCCCGGCGACGATGAACTGGATGGCCAGGATGACGACCTCGAGGATGAGGACCACGACGACGACCTTCAACAGGGCCTTCTATGATCGAGCCGGCGGCGCCCGTAGGTGAGGTTGAGGAAGATGCCGAAGATGTGCAGCGGCAGCAGGGGGATGATCATCCGCTCGATGAGGCGGGTGATGATGGCCCGGAACTCGATGGAGCCCTTGCGCAGGACGCCTGGGGAACCAGGGACAGGCTGATGCCGAAGATGAAGGAGAGCAGCAGCGCGGTCATGACCTCGACCGGCGGGGCATCTCCACGGTGAAGTAGCTGCTCAGCGCCCCCTCGGGCTTGGCAACATTGGCCAGGGATGTCCCGGCGAGCAGGCGGGGGAAGGTGGCTGCGCACACCAGGAAGGTGAGGAATCCGGCGAAGAGGGTGGAGGTGTAGGCCAGGGCTGTGGTGATGCTGAGCCACTCTGCCGGCGCCGCGTCCCAGGTCGGCGATGGCGGGGGTGACCAGGCCGATGATGATGAGCGGGACTCGCGAAGTTGAGGAACTGGCTGAACAGGTCGGAGAAGGTCGCGAAGACGTTGCCGACTGCCTTGGGAATGATCGGGTGACCGCCAAGCCGGACCGATCCCAGGAGCAGGGCCAGCACGATGGGCACCAACGACCCAGGTCAGGATGCTGTGGCTGAGGCGGTGCCCCAGGGAGGAGTGGCTGAGGGATTGCTTGACATAGGGGACCTTCAGTGAAAGGAGGTGACAAAACGTCTTGAATACCCCCAGCGTGCCACACTGCCCGGTCAGTGGCGCCGCCCTCGACCAGGAAATGAGAGCGCAGACGGCCCAGATCACAGAAGACGACCTGCAGGCTACGGAAAGGTCAGGAGCACGTACTGAGCGCTCCGCCACCACATGACGTGGGGCAGGTTGACGTAGGAGGACAGGAGCAACAGGACCGCGGCCAGACCGATACCGAAGGCGACGTCGAACAAGGGTGCGAGCCGCCAGCCAGGTGCCGTCGGGGCGCTGGATCCCGACACAATGGCGAGCGCCAGGATCTCGGTGGCCGCCCACAGGACGGCGATACGGCGGTGTCCCAGCAGCGCGATGGCGGGAACCGCCGCCAGGCTGATGGCCACGAGGACGACACAGATGGTGCGGTAGGGCCCTGTGCTCGGCCTGCTGGGGATGCGGGTCGTGAGTCACGGTGGTGAGCCTATCGGGCAGCTCAGGGCGTCGGTCCACGACCTTCCGCCTCAAGCGAGCGGCCCCGCACCCGGAATGGAACTGCGGGCACGAGGCCGCCGGAGGGTCAGTGGGCGAAGTGGCGGTGCCGGTGAGGGTACATGGTGACGCCGGCGGCCTGGGCGGCGCTCGATGACCTCCTGGTCCCGGATAGAGCCTCCGGGCTGGACGACGGCGCGAACCCCGGCGTCGATGAGCACCTGGAGGCCGTCGGCGAAGGGGAAGAAGGCGTCGGAGGCGGCCACGGCCCCGCGGGCGCGCTCCGGCCAGGCGCCCGAGTCCCCCAGAACCTCGGACGCATCGGCCCCACCTACAGTGCCCTTCTCCTCTGGGAGCCGTTGGCGGCGTCGCCGGTGGAGTGGGCCCCAGGGTGTTGGCGCGCTCAACAGCCAGCTTGCAGGAGTCGATGCGGTTGACCTGTCCCATGCCCACACCGACGGTGGCGCCGCCCTGGGCCAGGAGGACGGCGTTGGAGCGCACGGCGCGCACCGAGCGCCAGGCGAAGGCCAGCTCGGCCAGGAGGGCGTCGTCGGCGGCGGGCCCGGCGGCCAGTGTCCAGGTCGCCGGGTCGTCACCGTCGGCACTGAGCACGTCGCGCTCCTGGATAACGGCTCCGCCGGAGACCTGCTTGATCTCGTAGCCCTCGCGCTGAGGGACCTCGACGACCAGCAGGCGCAGGTTCTTCTTGGTCGACAGGGATCTCCCACGGCCTCGTCGTCGAAGGCGGGGCGGCTACGACCTCGGTGAAGATCGGCTTGATCTGGCGGGCCATCTCGGCGGTGACGGTGGCGTTGGTGGCGATGACGCCGCCGTAGGCGGAGACCGGGTCGCAGGCGTGGGCCTTGCGGTGGGCCTCGGCGACGTCCCCGTCGGCGGAGACGGCGATGCCGCAGGGGTTGGCGTGGCTTGACGACGGCGACCGTGACGGCCTCGCCGTGGTCGTAGGCGGGCAGCACGGCGGCGTCGGTGTCGGTGTAGTTGTTGCAGCTCGCGGCCTTGCCGTGGAGCTGGCGGGCGCCGGCCACTCTGCCCGCGCCCCGGCGGTGCGGTAGACGGCGGCCCGCTGGTGGGGGTTCTCCCTGTAGCGCAGACTCGCCAGGCGCTCGTAGCCGACGCCGACGTAGGCGGGCAGGGCGGTCGGTCTCACCGGAGCCGGTCTCGTCCGCGGCGTCGGTGGCGTCGGTCTCGACCTCGGCCCTGCCAGCCACGTGGACACGGCGGCGTCGTAGGCGGCGGTGTGGGCGAAGGCCCCGGCGGCCAGGCGGCGGCGGGCGGCTCAGGGTGAAGCTGCCCGCGCACGGCGGCGGCGACGTCGTCGTAGCGCTCGGGGTTGGTGACCACGGCGACGGCCGGTGGTTCTTGGCGGCGGCGCGCAAATATGGTGGGGCCACCGTATATCGATCTGCTCGACGCAGGCGTCGAAGGGGCGCCGGAGGCGACGGTGTCGGTGAAGGGTAGAGGCTGGACGATGACGAGGTCGATGGGGGTCACGCCCAGGGTGCCCAGCTGGTCGAGGTGGTCGGGCTTACGGTGGTCGGCGAGGATACCGGCGTGGACAGCCGGATGGAGGGTCTTGACCCGGCCCTCGAGGCACTCGGGGAAGCCGGTGACCTCCTCCACCGGGGTGACGGCCAGGCCCGCTGCTGGCGATGGTGGCGGCGGTGGAGCTGGTGGAGATGATCTCGACGCCGGCGTCGGCCAGGGCCCGGGCGAGTGGGACGAGGCCGGTCTTGTCGGAGACGGATACGAGGGCGCGCGCACAGGGAAGCGATCGGGACTGACGAGGCCCCCAGTGGGGACGGAGCGGTGGGACTGTCTGGTTACGGACTGCGAGGACTGGGACGACGGGGACATGGCGCTCCTGGTACGGCGTGAGGGGCACGGGACGCCCAGGCGCGCGACGTCCTGCACGTGGACGGCCTGGCCACTCCCCGGTGGTTCCCCACTCGCCAGTTGCGGCCGGGACCATCCCCATCGGGTGGCCCCCGCCGACCGCTCTCGCAGAATCCGACGGACGACGCCACCGGTCTGCTGGAGCGCCCTGAAGCCCCTGGGTACCTGGGTGCATGGCCGACGTCGTTGCGACCGAGCCGGACCCAGAGCGGTCAGGACGGTAGGCCCCTCACCGGCAGGACCGACAGCGCCTGACGATTTCATCTGCCGTCTCGGTGGGCCAGTCGTCATCGGCGATGTCGCTGCTGGTGAACCGGTCGACCGAACGGCCTGTTTCCTTTGCGGGCGGCTTTAGATACGGCATACAGTCCACAACATGACTGCGCCCATCAACACTCGCAGCAACACCGGTATACCGTGCGGTTCCTCCCGAACGGTGGCAGGAGGCCGCCCCGCCTACCGGCGCTGGTGGAGCCGCCACCGGCCGTATCCAGCGCCCTGAGCCCTGGTGGTGCGCGGAGCCTACGCCATCATGATCCCGCTGCTCATCGCCGCCCTGGTGGTGGTGCCGCGGTTGGCCTACGCCGCCGTCCCGGCGGTGTTCGCGGCTGTGTGCCTCATGGTGGTGGCTCTGCTGGCACGGACGCGCACCATCAGCTGGCGCTCGGTGCTCCTCGCGTACGGCGTCGGCGCTGTGTGGTCATTCGTCGTGGCCGTCATCATGAGCTCCGGCACGCACCTGAGCGGGACTGTCCGCCATGGGCAACGGGATGAGTATCGCCTGACCATCGCCCTGGAGGTGCTTTCAGCCCACTGGTTCCCTGGTGCTCGTCGTTCCTGGCACTGGCCGGATATGCCGGCTGGCGGCCTCGACTGGGCCCCTGCTCGGCTTCGCTGCAGGCGTTGGCCTGACGGCCGTCAATGACGGCATCCGTGCGCTTGAGGAGAACAGCTGCTCTCCTCGGTCCTGGAGCAACGGGCGCCTGCCCTCTCCTTCAACCCATGGGACCTCGGGGTCGATGACCCAGGAGAACAGCAACGTCCTGGCGGTCAGCAACCAGGTGAGCACCGCGAACATCACGATGGCGGTGGCCCTGGCGATCACGCTGTGGCGCCTCAAGCGACTCACCGGCCTTCGAGGGGCCAGGAACCTCATATCGGTTGCGGGTCGTGCCTGATCCTGCCGGCGGTGGTCATCCTGCAGTCGGTGAGCGACCACGCCACCTATATCGCCAGGAATCGCCCAGCAGCTCGGCCAGGCGACTCCGGCGGCGGCTTCCCGGCCCTGCTCATGTTCCTGTGGCGGGTCAACGGCGGGGCCCGAGCGCCATCCCCCTGTCCGTCATCCCCATGCCACGCCTGCCTGCTCCTGGACGCCCACCGCCGGGCCTACGCGGGCGTGCACGGCTGGACCGTAGCCGGGGCGCCGGCCCCCTGCCACCCCAATCTCACTGAGGCACCACCGTTCAGTGCGCGCCTCATCGTCTCCCGTGGTGGCGCTGGCGAACTTTCACCTGGGGCGACCTGGCCGTCACCCGGGGCGCCTACGGGGACCTTCGCCAGGGCGCCTCTACGCCATGCGGGCCGGGCGGGCCACCGCCGAGCAGGTGCGCGGTGTGAGGGCTGATGCCATGGAGGCCACGACGCCGGGCGCCGGAGCCGAACGCCTCGCCAGGGCTTCCGGGTTGGGGATCCTGGTGGTGAGCGTCGTGCTGTTCCTGCTGCTGCTGCATGTACGAGGTGCGCACTGTCTGGCAGCTCGCCCTGAGCTCAAGGAGACCGAGGACGAGCCTGTTCCTGTCGGCCTCTGCCTCGCCTGCCTCCCAGTGGTGGGGCGGGCTGAGCGGCGCCCAGGGCCCTCACACGATCGGTGCGCTGGCCGCGGTGGCCATGCGAGCCCCGCACTCGTCCTGGCTTTGGGGGCGCCGGGCGTCGCATCAGCACGGCGTCGTCGTCCACCAGCCCTCGTGGGCCACCTGATCACGCTCACCTGGGCAGGCGGCCCCTGAGCCCGCTGGACTTCGCCACGACCCACATGCCGCGCTCGGCCCTGAGCGCGAGTCCGGCGGGCGGCGGCACCGATCTGGCCGCTGAGCTCTCCGTCAACCGGCGGATCCGGGCCGCCGAGAGCTTCCGAGAGCCAGGAGCTGTTCACGGCGCGCACCAAGCGTCAGGTGGCGGTTGAGGCCGACATCGCGCGTCTTCAGAAGCTCGCCGAGTCTCTGGGCGTCGTCGGTGTCGATGCCCTGGAGCCCAGCCGTCTCGATGAGACCGTCGCCGATCTGGCCGACTCCGGTGCCGATTCCCAGGTGGTCGGCGAGATGCGTGACCTCGCTGCCTCGGTGGCGGAGCAGCAGGCCGAGATCCTGGACGTCTCACGTCGGCTCAATACCTCCAACGGCTGAGCAGTTCGCCGTCCTGAGGGCTTCCGGATCACCGACGCCTTCCGTGGCAGCGCGATCGATCAGCGGCCGGTCAACAGCCCGGTCCATGCGCTGGCCCTCTCACCCAGCGGGGCCCAGCTGGTCGTCGTCGAGTACCAGGGGGCGGCTCCCTACGATCGATGATGACGACGAGACCGATATTCCTCCTCGCAGGCTACCGGGCAGGGCTGCGCACAAGTCGGCTGACAACGTCCTGGAGCACCTGGCCACCGATGAGCGCGTCACACGCGTTCCCTCCACGAGGATCCTGAGCTGTGGCAGGCCGTCGCGAAGGGCGGACGTCCCTGAGGCCAGCGTCCCTCTACACGCCCATTCCCGGATGACCTACCGGGCCGGGTCGGCGGCCCTCGCGGTGACACCCGAGCTCATCGACGGCGTGGACGCGGCGATCAGGACTCTGAGCGGCGCGGACGCCCGGCGCGCTGAGCCCAAGCGGGATCTGCGCCCAGCAAGCACCGTCGCCCACGCCCGTGACGGCGCTGCCGCGTCGTCCGACCTCGTCGACATCGCTGGATCTGTGGCGGCGGTAGGACCGCCGGCAGGACCGACTCGGGCAGGGCGCCCCGGGCCCACGTCCGGGTGTAGGGTGGGCGAGGACCGCCATGGCGGCCAGTCCCACACCGACCCTCGACGAAGACGAGGGATGACGGTGTAGAGGAACTGTGGACCGACGTCGGTCATCCGGCCTGGTCCCACGGGAGCCGGAGGCCGCCACGCACAGCAGTCCCACGCCCCCGCCACGAGGGAGGGCGGCCAGACCAGCGGCGCTGACGGCGTAGCGCACCTGCAGGGAGTTGAGGACCGCCGACGCCGCCAGGCGGCCACCATGGCGCCGGCCGTCACCACGAGCGGGAGCCACAGGCCCACGGTGCTCAGCGGCGCTGTCGGCAGCAGCCCCAGCAGCTGGCAGGGTGGGGACGTGGGCCGGCCACCACGCGGTCAGGGGGCGAAGACGGTCCCGTGCCCACGGAGAGCTGGCGCTCGATGAGCCAGGAGCAGGCCCCAGACGAGCAGGGTGGGCACCCAGCCGGTCTGAAGCAGGACCAGGCCCGACATCGCGATGATGCCGCCCCCGGCCAGGGGAGAGTCGTGCAGGACCGAGACCCGTCCGGCTCCGGTGAAGACGGCCGCGGCCACCACCAGACGCTCAGCAGCGCCAGGCTCTGGCAGCGCCGTAGGCCCAGTGACAGTGCCGGCCCCACCCAGTGGGGGCGTGCGTCCCACCACCCGGTCAGGCCGGCCAGCCGTTGCCGGCGCGCTGAAGCCGGATACCGACGACGCCCCCTGTGATCACGGCGATGCCGCCCACCGCCGGCCACGTCTCCAGTCCCTCGCCGGTCAGGCAGGCCAGGACGGCAACGACGATGGCGGCGACGACGATGGCCGCCCCCGGGCCGCCGGGCGGGAGGGACGGCGCTGCACGCAGTTCCAGGTCCAGCCCACCTGCGCCAGGGTCAGTCCCAGCAACGGCAGGCTGAGAGTGCCCTGGTCAGCGTAGGACGAGGTCACCATTCCCCCGAAGCCGAGGCCCCACAGGGCGGTTCCGGCGCGCAGGGCCTCGCCGGCGCTCAGAGCGGCCGCGGCGTTGAAGCTGGAGGCCGCCATCGACGACGGCGACCGTCAGCAGGACCACCACCAGCCAGATCAGGCCGACCGACCTGATTCCCACGCGCAGGGACCACAGGCCCCAGGACATCAGGCTGGTGGCTCGCGACCGCGCCAGGCTCAAGCGCTCACCTCATCGGCCAGGGCGCGGTAGAGCTCGCGGGCGATCTCGGCGGTCTGGCTGGGAGTGCGCCCCACCCGGACGCCGGCGGCCTCCAGAGCGGTCTTCTTGGCCTCGGCGGTGCCCTGAGGAGCCGGAGACGATCGCGCCGGCGTGGCTCATGGTGGCGCCCCTCGGGGGCGGTGAAGCCGGCGACGTAGGCGACCACCGGCTTGGTCATCGCGTGCTCGCGGATGTGTGGCGGCGGCATCGCTCGGCGTCGCCCCCGATCTCACCGGATCATGACGACCAGGCGGGTGTCGGGGTCGGCCTCGAAGGCGGTCAGGGCATCGATGTGGGTGGTGCTGACCACCGGGTCCCCGCCGATGCCGATGCGGTGGTGAAGCCCAGGTCGGACAGCTCGTGCATGAGCTGGTACGTGAGGGTTCCGGACTTGAGACCAGTCCCAGGGGGCCAGCCGGTGATGTCGGGCGGGTGATGCCCACGTTAGAGCGGGCTCGAGAGATGATGCCCGGGCAGTTGGGGCCGATGATCTGGACGCCGCGCTCTGCCGCGTAGGCACGCATCCAGGTGGCGTCGGCGACCGGGATCCCCTCGGTGATGACGACGACGAGGCGGCACCCGGCGTCGACGGCCTCGACGACGGCGCCCCTTGGCGAAGGCGGGCGGGACGAGACGACGCTCACCTCGGCGCTCGGGCTCTCCTTGGCCTCGGCGACGGTGCCGTAGACGGGGACTCGACGGTGCCGACTGCACCTCGCCGAGCGCCGGGGCCGATGGGGGCGATGCGCTCGAAGGCGACGGCGGTGCTGGCCCCAGGGTTGACGCCGGCGACGACCTCGTGCCGGCCGAGAGCATGCGGGTGGTGTGCTTGCGGCCCTCGGAGCCGGTCATGCCCCTGGACGATGACACTGTCGGTCTCGGTCAAGAAGATGCTCTGTCTCAGGCCTCTCGGAAGCGGTGCGCCCGCTGATCTGCTCGGCGATGGCGGTGACGACGTCGGCGGCCCCGTCCATGGTGCTCGACGACGGTGACGCCCTCGATGGCGGCGTCGGCCAGGATGGCGCGACCGGTCCCGGCGTTGTTGCCGTCCAGGCGCAATGACGACGGGCTTGGGCAGCCGCACCCAGGGACCTCGACGGCGGTCACGATGCCCTGGGCGACGGTGTCGCAGGAGGTGATGCCGCCGAAGACGTTGACGATGAGATGGCGCGCACCTGGGGGTCGGAGGCGATGACCTCCAGGCCGGTGTGGCCATGACCTCGGCCGATGACCCACTCCCAGGTCGAGGAAGTTGGCGGGCTTCATGCCGCCGTGGCGCTCGCCGGCGCCGGCGACGACGTCGAGGGTGGACATGACCAGGCCGGCGCCGTTGCCCAGGACCCACGCCCCGCCCTCCGAGGCGCACGTGGGAGTTGAGGCCGGCCTCGCGGGCGCGGGCCTCCAGGGGGTCGGTGGCGGCGTTGTCGACGAGCTCGGCGTGGGCGGGGTGACGGAAGCGGAGTTGTCGTCGAGAGTGACCCCGCTCGTCCAGGGCGATGATGCGGCACGTCGGTAGCCTTGACCAGGGGTTGACCTCACGAGGGTGGCGTCCTCGGCGGTGAAGACCTCCCAGAGGCGCTCGATGACGGCGGCGACCTCGTCGGCCAGGGCCCCGGCCTCCGAGCCTGCGGCCCGACGATCCGGTGGGCGACGTCGGGGGTGACGCCCCGAGCGGGTCGATGCCGACGCGGGCCAGGGCCTCGAGCGCTCGGCCGCGAGGGTCTCGATGTCCATGCCGCCTCGCGCGAGCACATCGCCAGGTACTGGCGCTCGGTGCGGTCCAGGAGGATGGAGGCAGTACTCGGCGTCGAGGTCGACGCCGTCGAGATGAGGACGCGCGCACCGTGTGGGCCCTTGATGTCCATGCCCAGGATGCTCGCGGGCGCGGCTTCGGCCTCCCTCAACGGTGCCGGCGAGCTTGACGCCGCCGCCTTGCTGCGGCCGCCGGTCTTGACCTGGGCCTTGACGACCACCAGCTCGCTACCCGCGTCGAGGAGGGACTGCGCGAGCTGCGCGCCTCCTCGGGGGTCGTCGGCCACGGCGCCGTTGAGCACTGGGGACGCCGTGCTGGCGAAACAGGTCCCTGACCTGGCATCGTGAGATCCATGCAGCTGATCCTCCGGGGCATGTGGATGGCTTGAGGGCGCGGGCCGACGTCGGCCGGGCGGGCACCGGTATTGAGCCCTAACGTCCCAGGACGCTCCACACGGGCTGGACATGAGGCTGACTTCGGGCGTCTCACGTGGGCGGGCGCGGCGTCTCCACAGCGAGGCGGGTGGGCGGATCGGCCGGCACACACCGCCTGCAGCCGATGTGCTGCGCGATCGTCAGCAGATCCGACCCTCTCGTAGCCGTCGTCGGCCACGAGCGCCGCTCCACCCACGTAGGATAACGAGGATGGGGCAGGTGTTATCAGCGAGGTTCCCGGAGGACCTTCGGGAGCGGGTCGACCGTCACCAAGGTGGGCAGGCAGGTGCATTTCGTAGTCGGCGCCAGGGCAGCGCCAATGTGGAGTGGCTGCTCACCGTGCTGGAGTGCCGAGGGGTTCAGTGCACTCACCGAGCTCTATGGTCTGTCCGACGACGACCGGCAGGTCCTCGGGTTCATTGAGGGCCAGACCGGCTCCTACCCACGCTGTCTGAGGAACTGCGCGGCGACAGAGGTGCCTCGTCTCGGCGGGCACGAGCGCTGCACTCACTGCACGAGGCGACCCAGCGACTGGCGACCAGTGCTGGTGGACGGCTGGATGCTGACTGCGGTCGAGCGCCCTATGCGAGGTCGTCTGCCACGAGGGACTTCTGCGCCGCACAACTGCGTCTCTTCGATGGAAGCGGATGTCTGCATCATCGACTTCGACACCGCGCGCGCAGGCCCCTCGCATCCGGCGACGTCGCGCCTACGTGCGATCTATCGGTTCGCCCGCGCACCGCTACCGCACCAGAAAACGCGTGCGGCTCGGCTTTCGGCTCTCTGGCCGAGCAGGCCTCGCGGGCCCGGCTGTTCTGCGACGAGGTACGGGCGAGAGGTGGACCGTGACGCTGCGTCATCGAGGCCATGTGCCAACGCATTGCCTTCGATCTAGTCAGCCACATGCACGGTCTCCGAAGGCGGCACAGGGCGACGCGGCTCCAGTCCCACCTCGACGGCGGCCACGACACCACCCATCTGCGTGACATCCACTATCTGAGGACCAGCGCGGCGGCACCCACGAGCGCTTCGCATAAGCAGGCCCCGACGGAACCACCCCAGGATCGCGGCACAAGGCCTTCGGCCGTGAGCGCCGTCGAGCACGCTTTCGCACGAGGACTGGTTCTGTCGCGAGACGACTGGGACTCAGGAACGGCAGTCATCTTGGGAGCCACGTCTCGACACGAAACGCAGTCCCCGATCACGAAGTACGTCCCCCAATCCTGCGCTGCAGCATCACCACACGGTGAATTATCGTTGGTTGACACGAGGAGGGCTCGAGAAGGGAACGGCTTCCGCGCCCGCACTGACGGCGACGAGCGCGCTGGTGGGTGCCAGTAGTGCCGCTCGGCCTCTGGAGCGGCAAGCGTTGCCGACGACGCAAGCACGTCCTCAACACTGGACTGGCTCCGCAGCTCCCATGCACACCAAGCCATGTTTCGCCGAAATTGAAGACATCAAAGCCGCCCTCGACGCACAGCAACCACCGTCGCGACCAGAACTTCCAAGCACCTAGAATCATGATCCACTCAGTGAAACTTATTCATGAACCAGAGAACCGCCCATGTTTCTACCTTTCGGTCAGAAGCGAGTCTATCCGAGTCTGCGAATAGCCCTCAGTGGAGCCTGCTCAGCAACACTCCTCTCAACTAAAGACACCGCCCCAGAAGGTAATTCAAACCTCGGATCGATTTTCAATAATTTGCAGTCTCTGACTTCATTGATGAGATCCGACTCACTGAGAGACATGCTTTTCACGAAACAGTCTTTCGAATCAACGAGAAAAGCGCGGCGTTGAGAATGGCAAGCAAAGGAGAAATGCCGCTGACGTCCACACTACACCTCTAAGCTACACTCGCAGGCGCCAAAACTATATCGAAATTGCTCCAATACAACGCGCCACACAAGAGCCGTGTCACCAACAAGACAACAGCGTTAGCACCGCAAGGGCATTACACAGTGCGCCACAAGCCGTCTCAGGAGGACCCATTGACAGCAGATCGCCAAACACAACCCACAAAAGTTCTTGCAGCCCTGGACCGCTAATCGCCCTTCATCAATCGTATTCAACTCTTTCAAGCCTGCGCACACCCCTCTCTCTTCGTTTCTTTCCTCCCTCAAAACCGGCATAGAACCACCACATCGCCACAACGACAACCACCACCACAGCCAGCTGGGAAAGACGTTCTGCCAAAAATATACCGCGAAACTTATGCAGTATCGAGCACCCACCGTAAGCCATCGCGACACGCCTCCTTCCCTACAGAAAACGAGACACCGTCATCCAACCTCGGTGATGTGTTTTCGATGCGACCGAAGCCAAAGCCGACATCGCCGCCATAGCACCAAACCACATGCGCCAGAGAGGCCATCACTCATCCTGCTTCCAAAAATTGTGAGCATCTTTTCAAGTAGCGACAATGCAGCCTTCATCGAGATCTCCTTTCGCCCAGGGAACCAGTATGCTAACGGTGCACTGACACATATATAGGTAGGCATGGGCGGGGGTCACTCAACGGCACATAATCAGAATCACAGATAGCGGAACAACGCCCTTGGGACCTGGGGAGGATGACGTGGCGGCGCTCACTCGCAACAATAAGGGCGACGCCCTCCCGGCCGACGCCGGGGAGCCAGGCCCTGGCGACCCTCAGGGAAGGACCCCACATGCCAGCCGCCATGTCCTCCAGACACTCGTCCCTCCCCCACCGACTCGTCGGCCGGCCCCTCCTCGGCCTGGACGGCGAGCCCCGCGCATCGGGTCCTCACCTCCGGCGGTGACGCCCAGGGCATGAACGCGCCCGTGCGGGCCGTGGTGCCGCCGCATCCGCCTGGGAGGCCAGGCCCCACACGCGGTCATGGAGGCTGGGCCGGGCCGTGGCCGGCGGCGATGGCATCCGCCCCTGAGTGGGACTCGGTGGGCTCCATCCTCCAGCGCGGCGGCACCATCATCGGCACCGCCCGCTCCGGCCGAGTTCCGCGAGCGCGCCGGCCAGCCGGCAGCGGCCCGCAACCTCTCTGAGCACGGCATCGACCGACTCGTGGTCATCGGCGGCGACGGGTCTGACCGGCACCAACGAGTTCCGCAGAACTGGCCCTCCTGCTCGAGGAGCTCGTCGCGGCCGGCGACATCAGCGCGGAGACGGCCGCCGCCCACCCTGTCCTCATGGTGACCGGCCTGGTGGGCAGCATCGACAACGACCTGGTGGGCGCCGACATGACCATCGGCGCGACTCGGCCCTCCACCGCATCCTGGAGGCCATCGACGACATCTCCTCACCGCCGCCTCCACCAGCGCACCTTCGTCGTGGAGGTCATGGGCCGCACTGCGGCTACCTGGCCTCTCGCGGCGGCGGTGGCCCGGGGGCTGTGACTATGTCCTGGTCCCCGAGCTCCCCGGGCAAGGACTGGGAGGAGGACATGCTCAAGCTCAAGGCGGGCCGGGAGGCCGGGCGCCGCGAGGTCCATGGTGATCGTCGCCGAGGGCGCCACCGACCGCGAGGGCAGACCGCATCACCGCCGACGACGTCCGCCGGGTCATCGCCGACAAGCTGGCGAGGCCGCCCGCGTCACCATCCTGGGTCACGTCCAGCGCGGTGGCCGCCCCAGCGCCCGACCGCTGGATGTCCACGACTGCTGGGCTGCGCCGCCGCCGCGGTGGTGTCCATGGAGCCGGGCAGCGAGCCGGTCATCATCGCCGAGCGCCACAACCGCATCCGCCGCCTGCCGATGGATGGGCAGATCGCGTCCACCCGCGCCGTCAAGGACCTCGTGGCCGCCCACGACTACCTCGGGGCGATCGGGCTCGCGGGCCAGCTTCGGCAAGATGCTCGAGCTGTTCGAGACCATGTCCACGCCCCCGCCGAGCCGGCCAGCCGACGTGCGGGACTCGACGCCGTCGTACGCCGCCGCCCCAAGCGGGTCGCCATCATCCACGCCGGCGGCCTGGCCCCAGGGATGAACACGGCGGCGCGCGCGGCCGTGCGCCTGGGCCTCGACACGACTTCACGATGCTGGGCGTCTGGCGGCTTCCCGGCCTGCTCGACGGCGACGTGCACGAGCGACCTGGGCCGACGTCGAGGCTGGGTCGGCGACGGCGGCGCCCTAGCTGGGCACGCGTCGCGGGTGCCCACCATCGAGCAGCTCTACGCCGCTGGGGCGAGCCATCGAGCTCCATGAGATCGACGCCCTGCTGGTCATCGGCGGCTACAACGCCTACCTGAGTGCCTATCCGCCTGGTCACCGAGCGGACCGCTACCCGCCTTCCAGATCCCGATCGTGTGCGTACCGGCCTCCATCGACAACAACCTGCCCGGCTCGGAGCTGAGCATCGGCACCGACACGGCCCTCAACAACGCGCGTGGCGGCGCTGGACTCCATCAAGCTCTCCGCGGCGGCCTCCACCGCTGCTTCGTCGCCGAGGTCATGGGCCTGCAAGTGTGGCTACCTGTCCCTGATGTCCGGTCTGGCCACCGGCGCGGAGAAGGTCTACCTCAGCGAGGAGGCATCACCCTCGGGCCTGGCCGTCGACTCCGAGCGGATGGTGGAGTCCTTCCGCTCGGCCCGCAACCCTCTACCTGGTCATCCGCAACGAGCGGGCCAGCGTCAACTACACCACCGATGTCTGGCCCACATCTTCGCCGAGGAGGGCAGGGCCTCTGACCGACGACGCGAGGCGATCCTGGGCCACCGGCAGCAGGGCGGCAGCCCCACGGCCTCGACCGGATCATGGGCGACCAGCTCGTCGCCTACTCCCTGGAGCTGCTGGCCGGCGCCTTCAAGCGCGGGTGAGCCGACGGCCTCCTACGTGGGCCTGGTGGAGGGCACGTATCGACCATCCGCTGGACCGCGTGAACGACGAGCTCGACCGCGAGCAACCGCCGCCCACGTCACCAGTGGTGGCTGGGCTACGCCCCGCGCCGTCGGACTGGTCAGCCAGGACAGCGGAACCCTGGCGCTTCGAGGACGTCCCGACTTCGGCGAGGCGGTCGACGACGCTGACAGCTGACCCGCCGGCCCCGCGGAGCCGCGGGGCGGTATCGTGCCTGGCGTGCGCGTACTGACCCGACCCGGTTCCTGGTGGCTGCCGTCGTGGCGGGACGTGGCCGCAGGGTCTCATCGGGATCGCGATGGCAGCTGCTCCTGGAGCTCTTCGAGTCGCTGTTCTACGGCGTCGCCCACGGCGGGCTCCTGGAGCGGCTGGCACTGCCCCGCCCCTGGCGGCGCATCTCGCCCCGGCCATGGAGGCGTCGTCTGTCGCCGGTGGCTGTGGTGGTGGCCGCGCACGACCGGCGGGATGACCGGCGTGGAGGCCGCGGTGGCGGACCGCAGCGTCAGAGCCACCCGGATGGGACTGGCCGTCCGTTCGTCGACGCCGTCAACCAGGTCCTCACGGTCGGCGCGGGCAACTCGGTGAGCCGCGAGGGCGCCCGCGTCTGGCCGCCGGTGCCGTGGCGCTAAGCTCACCACTGGTCTGGGGATCGGCCGGACCGAGGGCGATCCTCATCGCCTCGCCGCCGGGGGCGAGGCTGGCGGCCATGTACAACGCGCTGCTGGGAGAGCGGCCTAGCGCCGTCGAGCTCGTCATGGTCTCCCGGGATGCGGCGACGCGCGGAGCCGTCGTGGCGGTCGGTGTGCGCCTCATCGCCGCACTCGTCTCCTGGCTGCACTCCACGGACGACCGCTCGAGGTCTGCGCGTAGCGCCAGGTGCCGTCGTCGGGGACCGTCCTCGGGCTGGTCCTGCTCGTGCCCGTCGCCGCTGCGCGCTCGGGGTGGGCGCCCGGGCGACTGTGGTCGTGGATGCTGGCGCGCCGAGTGCGCACCGTCCGGTGGCTGCCGGCGGCGATCGGGGCGGCGGGGCTGGTCACCGGGCTGGTGAGCCTGTGGGTCCCGAGCCGTCGTCGGCAACGGACGCGATGCCGTGGAAGTGGCGCTGGGCACCACTCACGGGTCCGGCCGCCCGGACGCCTGCTCGGGGCACGGTACGGTCGCTGCCATCATGCTGGCTGGGTCGTCGTCGTCCTCAGCCGGTCCTCACCGGTCTGACGCTCGGGCGCCGGAGCCACCGGCGGACGCCTGGCCCCTCCTCGCGGCTGGTTCGAGCGCCGGGGGCAGCCCTGGCAGTCGCGCTCCACGCCTGCGGGGTGGAGGCGAGCGTGCCGGTCTGGCGCGCTGGCGCGGGCGCGGTGCTCGCCACCACCCAGAGAGCCCCCGTCTTCAGGATCGTCTTCACCTGGGAGCTGGCCCGAGCCGGAGCCTGGACACTGACGGTCTCTGTCGCGGTCGTCCTGGCGCCACGCTGCTGGCCTCTCCCCGCCTGGCAGCGAACCGTCGTCTGCGACTCGCGCTCACGCACTCGGAAGCGGTAGCTGATGCCTCCTGCGACGTGTCGGGTCATTAATTCTTCCGATCGACCGTAAACATGACTCCTGCGCGGATCGCAGCCAGCAGCCACGTCTCATCGGAATCACTATGGATCGTCACAGGGGCGTCGCACCCGCCCTCGCCACGCCGCGTTACGGCCCCATCGCGGCCGACGCCTACGCCTTCGAGACCGGGCGGCCTGCCGTCTCCGAAGGCGTCACCCGTACCGCCGTCGCCCTGCTGATCGGCGCTCCCGGCACTGCACCGCCCTGGCGCTCGTCCGAGGGCCGTGGATCCTCATGCTCGTCCTCCTTCACGTGGGCGGGCTCGCTCCTGTGGTTCGGGCTGGCCCACCGCGGCTGGCGCGACCTGCTGGCCGGTGGCGGCATTCACAGCAGAACGCGTCGCTCTTCACGACCGGGAGCCCTGAGCCGGGATCGCCTTTCGGCCTGCACGCCTGGATGGGGCCGACGGGCGACCGGCCCCTGTGGAAGCCGGATATCACCGCATCCACGGTGCTTCACGCACTGGTCTTCGCCGTCTCGGTCGGCATCGCCTACAACGCGATCCCCTGAGGAGATCACGCTCAGACGCACCCTGTTCTGCCGGTGCGGGAGAGCGCTTCGGAGCGACGGCTGCTGTGCCCTGTGACGACTTGCCTCTTCACCGCCTGCATCTTCCGACCTGGCTGACCTCCGACGCCAGCCTCAAGGGCTACGCCATGGCAGATCCTCCACAAGGTGCTCTTCGGGCTGCTCGCCGGCTGGTCGGTGGTGCGGCTGCGGTCGTGTTCTTCGCGCTGGGCCTGCACGTCAGCGGAAACGCGCTGGGCCTGTTCATCGGCCAGCTCAGAGCGAGAACCTGCCCGACTTCGAGATCTCGTGGCTCAACGCGGCGATCCTGCTCACCGGCGCAGCCGTCGCCGCCGGCCTCATCCGTCTCCTGGGCCGACAGGTCGAAGCAACCTTCTGCGCTCAGTCCTTGATCGTGAGGATCGTTGCCGCGACGTCGACGCGGTCGGGGCGAAGGCCGCCAGCGCGAGTCCGCGGGGATGGCTCTTGCGATCCCGACTGCCGACGGTCTCATCGGCTCCGATCCCCCATGGCCTCGCGCACCTCGTCCGGGTACATGACCAGGGCGTAGGCGTTGATGGCGCCAAGGCCCCTGTCGGCAGCCGCCAGGACGAGCATGGCGGAGAAGGCCCCGAGGTCATGGAAGGACACGGGTGGACTCGACCGGGATCGTCACGCACAGGACCGCCTGAGCGTTGAACAAACGTCCTTGCGATGCCTGGAACTCCTGGACGCCTCACCCAGCCGGGCACCGATCTGCTCGCCGAGCGCGGCCATGTTCTCCTGGGTGGTCTGAGACCACTCGGCACGAGCTTCACCGGAAGGTCGGAGCCTCCCTTCCTGCCGGCGGCGACGTCTGCGGCGTGGCGCCTCTTGATCTCCCGTCCAGCGTCCGGCCGGTGGCAGCGTAGACCCGCCAGGGCTGGGGAGTTCACCCACGACGGCGCCTGTCTAAGGGTGCGGACGATATCGACCAGGTCCTCCCGGGAGACAGGCTGGTCGGTGAAGTCTCGTCACCGAGTGACGACGGTGGCGACTTGACCTGGCTGAACTCCATAGTGCTCTCTCCCTATTTTCGAGTGTTCGCGGTTTGCTCCCGGTGAGACCAACGTCAGCCGACCCAGGCTATTCCACGAATGCCGTCGAGCGGTCCCAGCGTGTTCTCGGCTCCTCAGGCCCGACGGCGCAGCAGCACGAGTCCCGAGCTGGCCATGACCTCCGGCACCGTGTGCGCCCGGAGCCGGGCTGACGTCCGGGTCGCCGGCGCGCAGGAACCTGCTCGGCCTCGGCCCACTGCCGGCTGCAGGCCCCTCGGCCCGCGAGCGCGGCCAGCAGGCCGCCTCACCGGCCAGGGGCAGGTCCTCGCGGGCGCACTGGGCGATGAGCAGGAGCTGCTCGACGCTGTTCTCGCCCGTCTCCGGCCTCGGGGGACGCGCCACTGGCGCAGGATGACCCAGGCGGTGGGGTGGTCGGCCGCCAGGAGCCGGAAGGTGCCCCAGGGCGAAGGCGTCGTCGTCGTGCCGCAGGTGATGAGGAGCGGTGGTGTCGAAGACGCTGCCGGGCACTCCCACCTGGGCTGCGGCGTTGACGGTGCCGTAGTCGGGGGCCAGGGCGATCCAGGGCTCGCCGGTGGTGAACCGGCCTTCGCTGCTGTCCCAGTGGACGGGGGTGCGGGCGTTGTCCCGGGAGACGGGGGCGATGACCGGCCAGGACGGCGGCCGGGTCGTCGCCGGCGCGCACGCGCTCGTGGAAGTGATTGACGGACTCAGGTCCCGGTAGTCCTCGATGCCACGGAAGACCGTGTTGGCCATGCCGAGCTCCTCGCCCTGGTAGATGTAGGGGTGCCGCGGTGGTGGAGGATCGTGGCGAGGGTCTTGGCCGAGCGGACGCGCCGAGCGGGGTCGTCGTCGCCGAAAGCGGAGACGGCGCGGGAGCTGGTCGTGGTTGTCCCAGTGAGTGGAGTTCAGCCCTTCTCCTGGCTCACGGCGCCGGATGGAGTCGGTGGCGGGGGCGAGGGCGGCCTGCAGTGGGCCAGGTTCTGCTGAGGGGTGACGAGGTCGAGGGGTTGTGGGTCGAACTTGCCTCCGGGTCCCGTCGGTAGGGCTGACGTGCTCGAACTGGAAGACCATGTCGAGCTCGCCTCGGGCCGGGTCGGTGCAGAGGCGGCCTCGCTTCGCGTGGCCCCCGGGCATCTCGCCCGACGGTGAGGACGTGTCCGGGCCGCGGCGCAGGACCTGCTGGTTCATCTCGTGGAGGGAACTCGTGGATGCAGGGGCCGTTGGCGACGGCGGCGAAGGCGTTGCCGTCAGGGTCGCCCTCTCGCCCTGGGGCGCGTCGGTGAGCGGGTGGGTCTTGGAGATGAGGTTGATGACGTCCATGCGGAAAGCCGTCGACGCCGCGGTCCAGCCACCAGGTCATCATCTCGTGGATGGCGCGGCGCATCTGCGGGTTCTCCCAGTTGAGGTCAGGCTGCTTGGGTGAGAAGAGGTGCAGGTAGAACTCCTGGGTGCCCTCGTCCCAGGCCCAGGCCGGTCCGGAGAAGGCCGAGCCCCAGTTGGTGGGTTCGGTGCCCGGCTGCCCGGGGGCGAGCCCGTCGACCTGCCTGGCGGGACGCCAGATGTACCAGTCTCGCTTGGGGTTTGTCCGTCGAGGAGCGGCTGGCGGTGAACCAGGGGTGCTCGTCGCTGGTGTGGTTGACGACGAGGTCCATGACCAGTCGCATGCCGCGGGTGTGCAGTCCCTCGATGAGGGCGTCGAGGTCGGCCAGGGATCCGAAGAGGGGTCGATGTCCCTGGTAGTCGGAGATGTCGTAGCCGTTGTCGTCCTGAGGGGAGCGGTAGACGGGGCTGAGCCACACGACGTCGACCCCGAGCTCGTCGAGGTGGTCCAGGCGGCTGGTCAGGCCGGGGACGTCGCCGATCCCGTCGCCGTCGGAGTCGGCGAAGGAGCGGGGGTAGACCTGGTAGACGACGGCGTGGCGCCACCAATCCGGATCGTCGCCGACGTGGTGGGCGGAGACGACCAGGGGTGCGGGAGAGGTCATGGGCGATTTCCTTCCTACCGGCCGGGAGAGATCGCGAAAATCCAGGAAGCAGGGTCGGACAGGGTGCGTGAGGGCCTGCCCTGCTGCACCGCCAGAGACTGACGGAGCCTCGAGGATCGGTACCGATTGTGTCAGAACACTCCTGGGACCAGGGCCGATTAAGATGAGTTCTCGCGCCTTGGCCAGGGCGCTGCCTCTCCCGCCGCTCCCTGCGACGACTCCTGCTGTGAAAGGCCGACCGTTGGTTTCTCCTCTCCGCGATGCCCCTGACACTCCGCGTCCAGCCGCCGCCCGCCCTGAGGCGGTCATTGCCGGACCTCGTCGGAGGAGTCCCGCTACCGGTTCACGGTGCTCACCTCTCGGCTCATCCGCATGGAGCACTCCCCCACGGGCGTCTTCACCGACGCCGCCACCCAGCTGGTCGTCAGCCGCGACCTGGGTGAGACGCCGTCGTTCCGGGTGGTGCGCTGGTCAGGACCGTCTGGAGATCATCACCGAGCACCTGCACCTGACCCACGTGCCCTCCCTGGGCTTCTCCCCGTCCGGGCTCAGCGTCAGGCTGCGCTCGACGGCACTCCACGCCCACGGCGGCACCTGGCACCACGGCGACGTGTGGGATCCGGACGAGACCTTCCCGACGAACCTGGGCGGCACCACCCGCACCCTGGATGAGGCCGACGGCGCCGTCGCCCTCGGTCCGGGTCTGCTGAGCCTCAACGGCATCACCGCCCTGGACGACTCGGCCTCGCTGCTGCTCACCCAGGACGAGTGGGTCCAGCCCCGTGAACCCGGCAACCGCCTGGCCGACGGGGCGCAGGACCTCTATGTCTTCGGCTACGGCCAGGACTACCAGGAGGCTCTGCGGGACTTCTTCCGCCTCACCGGGCCGAGCCCCTCATCCCGCGGGCGCTGCTGGGCAGCTGGGTGGAGCCGCTACCACCCCTACAGCGACCAGGGTACCTGGCGCTCATGGACCGCTTCGCCGCCGAGGAGCTGCCCTTCTCCGTGGCCGTCATCGACATGGACTGGCACGTCACCGACATCGACCCGGCGATCGGCACGGGCTGGACCGGCTACACCTGGAACCGGGAGCTGTTCCCCGACCCGGCGGCGTTTCCTGGCCCGCCTGCGCGAGCGGGGGCATGCTCACCACGCTCAACGTGCACCCGGCCCAGGGGTGCGGCGCCATGAGGGGAGCCCTACGAGGGAGGTCTGCGCCGACCTGGGCCTGGATGCGAGCACCGGGGAGGACGTGCCCTTCAGCATCGCCGACCGTGACTTCGTGGGCTCCTACCTCTCGCGCCTCCACCATCCCCTGGAGGACGAGGGCGTGGACTTCTGGTGGCTGGACTGGCAGCAGGGCGGCTCCCTGACGGTCCCCGCCTGGACCCGCTGTGGATGCTCAACCACGTCCACTACCTCGACTCGGGCCGCGAGCGCCCTGACGGCCGGCGGAGGTGTGGAGCGTCGCCGCCCAGTGACCTTCTCGCGCTTCGCCGACGCCTCGAGCCACCGCACCGGTGGGCTTCTCCGGGGACACGATCATCAGCTGGGACTCTCTGCGCTTTCAGCCCCGGTTCACAGCCACGGCCGCCAACATCGGCTACTTCTGGTGGTCCAACGACGTCGGCGGGCACATGATGGGCGGCAGCGACGACGCGATGGCAGCCCGCTGGTTCCAGCTGGGCTGCTCCCCATCAACCGCCTGCACTCGTCGAACTCGGGCTTCACCTCCAGGAGCCCTGGCGCTACTCGCGTGACGCCCGCGCACGATGGAGCGCACCTGCGGCTGCGTCACCGGCTGGTGCCCTACCTGTCACGTGGGCGCGCCGCTCGGTGGGTGAGGGCATCGGGCCGGTGCGCCCGGTCTACCACGACCACCCGCGCGAGCTGGCCGCCTACGAGCACCAGGGCAGCTTCTGCTTTGGGGACCTGCTGGTGGTGCCCTTCACCTCCCGGCTCGATGAGGCCACCGGCCTGGGTCAGGGCCGACCCTGGCTGCCCGACGGCGTCTGGTACGACCTGCCCACGGGGCGCCGCTATGAGGCCACGACCGGCGGGCGCGGGCGCATGCTGAGCCTGTCGCGCCCCCTGGACCGGATCGGGGTGCTGGCCCGGGCGGGCTCAGTGATCCCCTGAGCCGGGAACCTGACGGAGGCGGCCGGGGACAATCCGCGCGAGCTGGAGATCGTCGTCGTGCCCGGTGGCTCGGGGAGCTTCACCCTGGAGGAGGACGACGGCTCGGCCCAGCCCGGGGAGGACCGCATCGCCCGCACCCACATGGCGCTGACCTGGCCGGAGGCCGAGGACGGCGCCGACGTGGTGCTGCGCATCCGCCTGGAGGGGGCGGCCGAGGTCGTGCCGGCCTCGCGACTGGTGACGGTGCGGCTTCTGGCCGGCGAGGTGGCCGGCGCCTGGCTGGGGGTGGGTGAGCGTGCGCCCGGCTGGCCACCGAGGAGGTCAGTGGGGACGGCTTCACCCTGGGGGCCGGGACGCTGGTGCACCTGGAGGAGCTGAGCCGCCAGGAGCTCATCGACGGCGTCCAGCTGGTCCTTCGCGGCACCGAGCACTCCCCTGCCGACTGGCGGGCCGAGGTCCACGCGATCCTGGATGCCGCGCGGGTGGAGTACATGGCCAAGGACCTGGCCTGGGACGCGGTGCAGCGGGGTCTGAGCGGAACCGCCCTGCTGGGTGAGCTCGAGGCCCTGGGCCTTCCGGAGACGCTGCGGGCGGCCGTGGCCGAGTGCTCCCCACTCCTGAACAGGCTCCGAGCACCGGATCCGGCGGGTCGGCCCGAACGGACCGACGGGCGCATCGGGCCGCCGCTAGGCTGCTGGGTATGAGTGAGAGTCCCGCCCCGCGCTTCCCGGAGGCCGAGCCCTACTTCGTGGGCGACAAGCGCACCAACCGCGAGCGCATGCTCGCCGGTGACTGGTACGTCGCCGACGACCCGGACAACGCCAGGATCGCCGCCCACGCCCGCAAGATGCTCTACCGCTTCGAGCGGGCCTTCGCCGAGGGCGAGGAGGACTGCTGGGACCTGCTGCGCTCGGCGATCCCGGGGCTGGGTGACCAGGCTCGTCTACTGCCGCCGGTGCGCGTGGACTACGGGGACAACATCACCGTGGGTGAGGGGACCTTCGTCAACTACGGGCTCGTGGCCCTCGACGTCGCCCGGATCAGTATCGGTGCGCACTGCCAGATCGGTCCGAACGTCCAGCTGCTCACGCCGGTCCACCCCTGGAGCCGACGCCGCGCGCCTGCTCCCTGGAGGCGGCCGACCCCATCACGATCGGGGACAACGTGTGGCTGGGCGGCGGGGTCATTGTCTGCCCCGGCGTGACCATCGGGGACAACTGCGTCATCGGCGCGGGCTCAGTGGTCACCAGGACGTCCCCGCCGGCAGCCTGGCGGTGGGCAACCCGGCCCGGGTCCTACGTCAGCTCGATGACTCCACCTTCGGTCCCCGCCACCAGCACCTGCCTGAGGAGACGCCGCAATGAACCCTGAAGCCTTCTCCGACCTGGCCGCTTCCCGGCACTCCGTGCGGGACTTCCGGGCCGATCCTGTACCGCCTGAGGTCATTGAGGAGATCCTGGAGGATGCGCGCCAGGCACCGAGCTGGTCGAACACGCGCCCCTTCATGGTGGCCCTGGCCACCGGTGAGCAGACGGACCGCCTGCGCGCGGCCTACGTCAAGGAGTTCGATGCCACCCTCCCCGTCCAGCACAAGGAGCGGGGGCGATGGCCCGTCTGGCCCTGAGCGGCAAGGCCCCCGACGGCGACTACTCGACCTGGGCGCCCTACCCCGCGGACCTGCTGCCCCACTCCCAGGCGGTCGGTGGCCGGCTGTACGCGCACATGGGCATCGCCCGCAAGGACCGTGAGGCCCGTGACGCGGCCGCCCGCCGCAACTGTGAGGCCTTCGGCGCCCCGGTCATCGGTTTCGTCCTGGTCCACCAGGGCCTCATGCCCCTTCGCCGCGCTCGACGCCGGGATCATGCTGCAGACCCTGTTCCTGTCCGCCAAGGCCCACGGCGTCGACTCCTGCCCCCTTGGGGTCCTGGCCACCTGGCGCCGCCCCTTCGACGCTGAGTTCGAGGCGCCGTCGGACTACCGTCTCATCACGGGCTTCGCTTTGGGCTACGCCTCCGGCGCCCCCGTCAACGACTTCCGGGCCGAGCGGCGGGCCGTGCGCCTGGTGCCGACCCGCCTCCTGACTGGGGCGAGCGCTCACCCAACACTGCGCTCATCAGCGGTATCGTTCAGTACCGGGCGGCGCCAGCAGGAGACGGGACGATGAGCCCGCGCCGGCGGACCGCCAACAGCACGGCCAGACCGGCCGTCGTGCACAAGACGACGGCGACAAGGGATCCCTCGATCCCCATGGATCCACCAGTGAGCAGGTCGGAGCCGGTAAAGCGGGCCTCGATGAGTCCGCGTCCTGATCCGATGCCGGAGATGTCGGAGCCGAAGATGCCGCCCTGGACGAAGTTCAGGCGATGTGCACCCGATCACCATCCACAGGCGCCGGGTCAGCAGGGTAGCAGGCCCCAACGGGATGCCCGCCTCAATGCGATCGCCACCGCGCCGAAGACCGTCGCATGAGCATTGCCCAGTGAGAGATTCCAAAGATGAACGAGGTGATGGCCAGCGCCCACCAGGTCCCCAGCCACCCCTCGATAAGGCGCAGCAGGATCCCCCGAAACAGAATCTCCTCGGTGAATCCGGCAAAGACTCCGGCTCCTAGACCGGCGAGGATCCCCTTGCTCCAGCCGACCTCCACCACCTGGTAGGAACCGAGCAGGGCCAGAACCGCGATGACGGCACACATGAGCAGCGCGCCCATGGCGAGGCCGACCAGGAACTCTGCGCAGCGCCGCCCCGCGGCCGCCCAGCTCAATGACGGGCCGGCCACCGATGAAGCGCACCAGCAGCCAATACGCGAGCAGAGCCAACGGTGCACCGCCGACGGCCATGATGAACATGGCGTTCGGCAGGGACTCAAACCGACCGTTGGTGGTAAGATGCGAACCCGGTCATCACTGCGAGAATCGCGGCGAAGACCTGAACGATAAAGACGACCGCGACTCCGAGAAGCAGCTGGAGCCAGCCGAGGCGGTCCGCCTTTCGTGAAGGAATGCGCCACTGGGGGCTGACCGGAACGACCCCGACCCCAGAAGGCGATGAGTCCGAGGCTCCATTGATAAAGCCGGGGTGTTCATGGCCCCAGTGTTTCCTGCCTGCCGGCCGCCACGCCTCCTCCGCCAGGAGGAGCCAGCACCACTGCCTTCATCACGATTGCCGATACCGCGGGAGGTGATGAGGGATAGACTCCGTCAGATCTCTGGCGACGGGGCGTAGCGCAGGATGAGGCGCTTGGTGGTGGGCGCACCGTCGATGACGAACTCGACGCGGGCGGTCAGGGATCGCCCCTTGCCCTCCAGTCCGACGACGGTGCCCACCCGTAGGAGTCGTGGCGCACCTGGTCGCCGGTCCTCAGCCCGGCGACGGCTGCGGGCAGGTCCTCCGAGGCGGCGCCACCGGCCGGCGAGGGCCGCTCTGCTTCCCGCGGGCCTCGAGGCAGGCGGAGGCGCGCGGCGGCCCGGTCCTGGGCGGTCTCCACGCGCCCCAGCTGCCCGAGCGCTTGGTGCCTGCGCCCACGGGTGGGGCAGAAGTCATCGTCGTCGGAGTACGAGCTTTGCCGGGAGGGCCGAGCGCCGCCCGCCTGAGCCGAAGCCGCCCTCGCCCCGGCTGCTGCCCCCAGCCGGTGCCGCCGCCGCAGCGCTCCTCCATGGAGGCCAGACGCTTCCAGTCGATGGTCTCGTCCGGCACGTCGTCGAGGAAGCGGGGAGGCGGGCATGGCGTTGGCGGCGCCCTCAGGCCGAGCGCACGGCGGCGCGGGTGAGGTGGAGAGCGCGCGGGCGCGGGTGGGGGGCCACGTAGGGCCGGGCGGCGTTCCTCGGCGAGCTCGGTCTCCTCGGCCAGGGAGCGGGTGTGGGGAAGGTGCCGTCCTCCATGCCGGTGACGAAGACGACCGAGAATTCCAGGCCCCTTGGCGGTGTGGACGGTCATGAGGGTGATCTGGCCCTGTTCCTCGGCCTGTCGGGCGTCCTCGTCCTCAGGTCGGCGCTGGGCGGGAGCTGGTCGGAGTCGGCCACAGGCGAGACGCGTTCGAGGAAGTCGGCCAGGGTGCCGTCGGGGTTGGCGGCCTGGAAGTCGCTGGCCACGGGTGGAGCTCCGCGAGATTCTCCACGCGCGTGGCGTCCTGGGGGTCGTCGCTGGCGCGCAGCTCGGCGAGGTAGCCGGAGGCGTCAGGGCGGAGTCGAGGACGTCGGCGACGCCGTCACCGGCCGCAACCATGTGGCGTAGGGTGGTGAGCAGCTCGTGGAAGCCGTGCACCTGATTGCGGGCCCGGGTGGTCAGGCCCTCGACCTCGGGCGGCTCGCCGGCCCCGGTGGTGGAGAGGCCCTGCCCGTCAGCACTCCCGGTTGCGCCTGTCTGGCCTCGCGGGTGCTCCGGCGGCGTCGGCGACGGCCTGTCCGAAGGAGACGGCGTAGCGGGCGGCGTGCTCAGCCAGGGCGCCCTCGGCCTTGTCGCCCAGGCCGCGTTTGGGGACGTTGAGGATGCGGCGCAGGTTGACGTCGTCGTCGGGATTGTCGACGGCGCGCAGGTAGGCGATGGCGTCCTTGATCTCGCGGCGGTCGTAGAAGCGGGTGCCGCCGATGACCTTGTAGGGCTGGCCGGCGCGCATGAAGGCCTCTTCGAGCGCGCGGGACTGGGCGTTGGTGCGGTAGAAGACGGCGACGTCGCGAGGGTGCACGCCGTGCTCGTCGGACAGGCGGTCGACCTCCTGGCTGATCCAGCGGGCCTCGTCGTGCTCGGGTCGGCGACGTAGCCGGTGATGGGGCGCCGTCGCCGGCGGCGGTCCACAGGTTCTTCTCACGCCGGCCGCTGTTGCGGGAGATGACGGCGTTGGCGGCCGAGGAGGATGTTCTGGGTGGAGCGGTAGTTCTGCTCCAGCAGGATGGTGCGCGCCGTCGGGTGGTCCTGCTCGAACTCCTCGATGTTGCGGATGGTGGCGCCGCGGAAGGCGTAGATGGACTGGTCGGGTCGCCGACGACGGTGAGCTCGCCCGGGGCAGGGCCGACCCCGCCCCGGAGGTGCCGGAGCCGCCGACGAGCTCGCGCACGAGGACGTACTGGGCATGGTTGGTGTCCTGGTACTCGTCGACCAGGATATGGCGGAAGCGGCGCCGGTACATCTCGGCCACGGCCGGCCGAGTCTGGAGCAGGGCGACGGTGCGCATGATGATGTCGTCGAAGTCCAGGGCGTTGGCGGCGCTCAGGCGCTCGGCGTAAGCGCGGTGAGACCTCGGCGAGGTGGCGCTCAAGGGGTTGGAGGTCACGGCGCGCTCGGCGAACTGGGCCGGGTGATGAGCTCGTTCTTGAGGGTCGGAGATGCGGTGGGCGAACGTCTTGGGGGTGAAGCGCTTGGGGTCGATGCCCAGCTCGCGCACGATGAGGGTGATGAGGCGGGTGGAGTCGGCGGCGTCGTAGATGGAGAAGGTGGAGCGCAGGCCGGCGGCCTCGTGCTCACGCCGCAGAATGCGCACGCAGGCGGGTGGAAGGTGGAGACCCACGTGCGCTCGCCGGCGGGGGCCCCACCAGGGCGGTGACGCGTTCACGCATCTCGGCGGCGGCCTTGTTGGTGAAGGTGATGGCCAGGATCTCGCCGGGGCGGGGCGCGGCCGGTGGCGATGAGGTGGGCGATGCGGTGGGTGAGGACCCGGGTCTTGCCCGATCCGGCCCCGGCGATGATGAGCAGCGGCGCGCCGGCGTGGGTGACGGCGGCCTCCTGGGCGGGGTTGAGGCCGGAGAGCAGCTCGGCCGGGTCTGAGACCGTCACCCCCAGGCCGGGCCGGAGACGTGGCCCGACGGCGCGGCGCCGTCGGCTCGGGCCCCGCGCCGCGCTGGCATTGGCCTGAGCCCGGGCGACCAGGGCGGAGACCTCGTCCTGACGCTCCTCCCAGGTGGGGGCTGCGGCGGCCTCGTCCTCGGGGGATGGGGCCTCCTCAGGGCTCGAGTCCTCCTCCGGCGCCTCGACGTCGGCCCAGGAGTCGTCGTCGAAGGCCCCGCCGGTGGGCACGAGGGCGGGCAGCGCGGTCTCCGGCGGCGGCATGGCCGCACCGCCGGAGCCGGGCATGGGCAGGGCACCGAAGAGGGAGTTCATCGCGTTCATCGTGAGGCCAAGCCTAGGCCAGGGCGACGACACGTTCCGTTCTTCTCCACCCCCAACCCGACATTGACAGTGTACTGTCAATATTGACAGTATGCTGTCAATAGATGGCGGAGATAACCTGAGAGGAGCCGAGATGCGGACCATAGCCCTGTGACACGACCGAGACCACGGCGGATTGGGAGTATGCCTACCTCACCACTCAGATCGCAGGCGCGGAGCGGCTCAAGCCCGGGCGCTTTCGACTGCTGCTCGTGGGCGACGGGCTGGAGCCGGTACGCACGCTCGGGAACCTGCCGCTGGCGCCGGAGGCCGACCTCGACGTCCTGGATGCGCTGGCCGCCGACGGCTCGCTCGCAGCCCTGGTCATCCCTGGAGGGGACCACTACGCGGCCGGGCACGAGGCAGCTCATCGAGACGGTCGGCCATCTCGATGGACAGGAGATTCCGGTGGTGGCGATCTGCGGCGCCACACTCCTACTGGCCCGAGCCGGCTTCCTGGACGAGCGCCGCCATACCTCGAATGCCGCCTCATACCTTGAGGCCAGTGGATACCGAGGCGGTGCGCACTACGTGGAGGCCCCAGTGAGTCACCGATCGGGGTGTCACCACGGCCTCAGGCATTCACGCAGTCCCCCTTCACCGCGGAGGTCATGCGGATCACCGGGCTTGTACCCGATGCGATGGTCGACTCCTGGGAACGGGTCTTCCTCAACAGCAAGGAGAAGGACCATATGGCCCTGATGGAGGCGACCGTTGCCTAACAGAACGCCTGAGGGGACGCCCTCACCGCCTTGGTCCTTCCCGTCTTCGCCCTCAACGGGAGCTCCCTGGAGGCGGCTGCGGTGATTACGGCCCCGCATGAGGCTGACCCCGGCCCGGTGGCAGGTGCTGGGCGCCGTCCTGGAGGAGCCGCTGCCGGTTGCCGAGATCGCGCGTCGGGTCGGACTGACGCGGCAGAGCGTGCAGCGGGTGGCCAATGATGTCGTCGCGCAGGGCTGGGCGCACTGGCAGCCCAATCCCGGGCGGCGCGGTCAGGGAACCTGCTCGTCCTGACCGGCAAGGGACGGCGAGCGATCACGGCACTCACCGCGGAGCAGCACGCCTGGGCCGACACCGTCGGCCAGGAGATCGGAGAGAAGAACCTGAAGACCCTGGGGACGCTGGTCAGTAGGCTTACTGACGCATCACGCCGCTACCGGCAAGCCGCCGGAGAGGAGCCCTCACCCAGCGGGAAACCACGCCCGCCACGCCGGACCCCGAGCGGGCACCTAGGCCAGGGCACCGACACGTTCCGCCCTGGACACGCGCTGCCACACCTCGAATGCCGCCTCGCACCTGGGGGCCAGTGGGTACCGCGGAGGCACGCACTACGAGAAGGCGCCGGTGGTGACTGACCGGGTGTTACCACGGCCTCAGGCATTCACGCGGCGCTCTTCACTGCAGATGTCATGTGGCTCCCCAGGCTCGCGCCCGACGCGATGGCCAATGCCTGCGATTAGGTCTTCCTCAACGGTCGGGAGGAGGACTACCGGCACTCATGACCATTAACGTGTGACGTCACGCAATCGGAGTATCTCGACACTCACTTAGTGGCCGCGTTTCACTCAAAACAAGATGCTGAATGACGCTTGATGAGCCAAGCGCCATCTGTCAGCACAAGGGTGTCAGTGTAACGATAGGAACGATCCACAACAACGTCCTTGCCATTCACCTCTTGCACCAAAATCAGCTTTGCCATAGTGAACATCGACGGCGGAATCACCGTCAACAGTAATGACTTGCTGACCATTGAGATGATAAGCAGTTTTGATTTCCGAATGCCTGTTGAAATACTTCAACAAGCTTGTCCCCTGCCATCAAATTCACCATGATCAGAACCGTCCGAGTCATAGAACCTCGACATGAACGTCGGAGGTGACGAGCTTAGCCTGCTCAAAGCACATCAATCTCCAGGTTCGAGAAAAGATCTATGACTTCACGGATAGCCTCTTTGTGTTCCAACAATGTCGACATTTCACTCCCCCGCTTTCACGGTCGAATTTCTCTGCAAGACGCACTACGAGCATAAGAGGCTAAAAACTCGGCACTCACAGCGATATCAACAGTTTGTGACAGAATACAACATTTGATGCAGCCTATAAAAGCCATACGTTTTACAAATATTAAGTTCCCCAAACACTTCATGCCACCCGCCGCCGGTCACCACAGCACTCGAGCGCAAATAGTTCTTTATGTGCGCCATAACGAAGATCAGACACTCCGGCGCCCCTCAACACCAACACCTCCAAGCCCTCTCGAGCGAGCAGTCGATCGACGAGAACCCCTCGACAGTGATGGGGGTTGTCGTGCAGACGGTCGGAGACACCCGTTGCTCAATCTGGTACGATTGACGTACTATTCATTCAACGAAGTACTTCAGGGCAACGACCAGCCATCTCGCCCTCGAGCGAGCCGAGGAGGTAACCATGAAGCGAGCGATCGAATACCGCAGATTCGGCGGGCCAGAGGTTCTGGAGGAGGCCGAGTACCCGGAGCAGGCACCCGGCGACGGAGAGGTACGCATCGCGGTGCGCGCCGTCGGACTCAACCCCTCGACTTCAAGACCTTCCGCGGTGACCTGCGACGGCGAACGGGTTCAGCGCATCATTCATCCTCGACGCTGGTTCGAGGCGCATCCGCCCACTTCCCCAGGGCGTGGCCCGCGACTTCGCAGGCGTCATTGACGCTGTCGGTACGAACGTCCCACACCTCGCCGTGGGCGATGCCGTACTGGGCATGTCGCGGAGCGCCCCGGCCAGGCCGACACCCGCGAGGGCGCTCACCACCGAGGCTGATAGCGCCCGCGGACTGACGTCGTCACGAAGCCGGCTTCGCTGTCCTTCACACAGGCGGCCTGCCTGGGCGTGGCTGCGCAAAGCCGCGTGCGGCGCATTCAGGCAGTTGAACCTGCGCGAGGGGTGATGTCATTGTCATCAGTGCCGCCGCGGGCGTGTAGGTTCGGTCGCCTCTCAGCTGGCCGTGAGCCGAGGGCGCCACCGTCATCGGAATCGCCGGCGCCCGCAATACGGACTACCTCCGCTCCTAGGGCGCTATTCCAGTCACCTACGGTGAGAATCTGACCAACCGGATTCGCGAAAGCGCTCCCTCGTCACGCTAGCTCCTGGACTGCTACGGCGGCACCTACATGCGGCATGCGCGATCTCGGACTGACGGGCCCGCGCCATCAGCACCCTGGTTCCCTCACCTGCGGCGATCCTCGGGGCGCGCAGTTCACCGGCTCGCGGCACAGCAGTGGACGCGGCGACCTCGGAGAGGTGGCACAGCTGGTGGCGGACGACGCCATCAAGGTCGAACTCGCCCGCACCTACTCCTTCACGCTGGAGCAGATTCGCGCCGCCTACACCGAGCTGGCGACGGGGCGTGTCCGCGCAAGCTCGTCGTCGATCTATCTGACGCTCATCCACGTTCAGCCGGATCAGGAGAATCGCTTGAGCAGACGGATTCACGATCAGCGTCTCATCCAGGGCACTGCGCGCCATGAACAGCGAACTCACCGCCAGCAACCGTGCTGTTGCGGCCCAAACCGGGCTCAATGACAGCGATCTGGCGGTGCTCGACGTCCCTGCACCGCAACGGGCCGACAGACCCACTGCCCTCGCCCACCGAACCCGGATGGGGACAACAACGATGACGAGCGTGCTGCGGCGACTCGTCCGCGACGGATGGGTGGAGCGTCGCCCCAGTGAGACGGACCTGCGATCCTTCACCATCCACGCAACAAGCGTTGATCGTCTGCCGAGATATTCCTGCCCGCCAACCAGAAGCTGACTGCTCTGGTCGAGCACTGGCCGGACAGCCAGGTCGACCAGCTCATTGAGATTCCTGGAAAACGCCACCAAGGTGATCCACGAGTCGGCAGAACAGTTATCCTCCGCAGACGGCCGCGACTCCTGACCCCGGTCGTGACACCCCTCCATGAACGGTGAGTTCACATCCGCTCAATCTGTGACACGTCGGCTCATCGAGTGCGAGCGAGCATCACGCTGCTCAAACAAGCGCCCACGGCGCCAAGATCAGACCAACTCCAACGCCATTACTCAGGTCGCTGAGCATCCTGAAGAAACCCACTCAGGACCGTTTCAAGCGCCACGACGCGAGTCGTCGCAGCAGTCAGACGAGCCGACCATCAACACTTCCATACTCGTGGGCGATGATGTTGCGCATGCCAATAATTCGATGAATGTGAGGAATTTTTGTCAGCTGTTTGTGGATCAGATCTCCGCACCCTATTCAGTGCCTCACCGAGGATCTCGAACTGCCTGTCGACAGCAGAACTCAGCATCAGATCTGACAGGTACTCCTCCTCGCTCACACCCTGCGTGAACCGTCGCAGAGCACGCACCGCCTGAAGAGCATCCCAGACGTGAGCATGGGACTCAGGCCGCATAGACATCCTCAGCACCCCCAGCACCGAGGGACTTGAGTAAGGATTCTTGACCGACTCAGCAACGACTAGGTCAATCTTTCTTCCGAAGATCCTCGTCAGCTCATCCTGCAGACCGAAGAAATCCGCAAATCGATCTTCCCGGCCCACCTGGAAGTCGACAAGAAAGTCGATGTCGCTGGTATGGGGATCAAAATGCTCGGTAAGCACTGATCCGAAGACACGCAATCGTGCAACACCGAACCGAGCCACATGCCTCCGAGCAGCGCCTTGGTATCGATCGCCACTTTCACCGCCACAGAACTATTCTCTCAGAACCGCGGACCGTTGACCAGAGAACCAACCAATGCGGCAGGCGGCCCGGCCACCTTTGCCTCGTCTACCGAAGAACCTACCGCACGGCGCGCAGGTAGCGGTCGCGGCCGGTAGGTCCTGGCCGGTCTCGGCCTGCTGAACCCAGCTCCGAGCGCGGCGGCGCAGCAGCGCCCCTGTTCGTGGTCGTGCTCCACGACGAGTACTCCGCCGGTGCGCAGCAACGCGACCGAGCGCACCAGGACATCGATCGGAATCTCCAGCCCGTCGGGTCCCCCGCCGTAGAGGGCCACGGTGGGCTCGTGCTGGGCCGTCTCGGCGTCCTCCACGGCACCGGCCGGAACGTAGGGCGGGTTGGAGACGACGACGTCGACCTGCCCATTGAGGTCGTGAAGGACCAGTGGGTCGGTGGCGTCGGCGTGGATCACCTCGACGCGTCCGGGTACCAGCCGCTCACAGTTCTCGCGGGCCAGGGGAGGCGGCGGTCTCGCTGATCTCGACGGCGACCACCCGGGCTCCCGGCACCTCCTTGGCGACGCAGGCCGCAATCGCGCCTGAGCCGGTGCACGGGTCAGCGGTCAGGACCACTCCCCGCCGCCGTCCATCACCTCTCAGGCCGCCTCAATGGCGGCCCCGGCCACCACCTCGGTCTCCGGTCGCTACGATGAACACGCCGGGACGGCTGATGAGCTCGGCGCCTCCGCAGCCACATGCGCCCGATGATGTGCTGGAGGGGCTCACGGCACTCGCGGCGCAGCACCAGGGCGTCATGGGCGGCCGGGAAATCGCCGTCGGCGCCGTCAGCCAGCAGCAGGGCCCGCCCAGCAGGTGCTCGGCCAGGATCCGGGCATCGACCTGGGGCTGGTCACGCCGGCCGCGGCCAGCCGGCCGGCCGCCTGGCGCACCAGCGCCCGCAGTCCCGTGGCGATCCACGCGCCGCCGGCGCGCCGCCGCACAACTCAGGAGCCACTGCCCTCACCCACCTGGGATAATCGTTCAGCCTCGTCCATGGCGATGGCCGAGGCAATCACCGGGCCTAGGTCACCGTCGAGAACGGCGTCAGGGTTGTAGGCCTTGAAGCCGGTGCGGTGGTCGGCGATCCGGTTCTCAGGGAAAGTGTAGGTGCGGATTCGCTCGGGCGGTCCACAGTGCGCACCTGACTGCGACGGGCCTGCGCGGCCTCGGCGGCGGCCTGCAGCCGCGCGCTCGGCCAGGAGCCGGGCCCGCAGGACCCGCATGGCCGCCTCCTTGTTCTGCAGCTGAGGACTTCTCGTTCTGCATGGACACGACGATCCCCGTGGGTAGGTGCGTGATACGCACCGCCGAGTCCGTGGTGTTGACGCTCTGGCCCCCTGGCCCCGAGGAGCGGAAGACGTCGATGCGCAGATCGGCGGCGTCGATCTGGAGCTCGCCAGGGGTCATCGGCCTCCGGCATGACGAGGACGCCGGCCGCGGAGGTGTGGATGCGCCCCTGGGACTCGGTGACCGGGACGCGCTGGACACGGTGGACACCGCCTCGTACTTCAGGTGCGCCCACACCCCGTCCTGGGGCTCCGCGGGCCCACGGGTCTTGATGGCCAGGCGCACGTCCTTGTAGCCACCCAGGTCGGAGTCGGTGGCGTCAAGGACCTCCACGGCCCATCCCTGCCGCTCGGCGTAGCGGGAGTACATACGTGCCAGGTCGAGGCGAACAGCGCCGACTCTCACCGCCCTCACCCGCCTTGACCTCGATGATGACGTCGCGGGCGTCATCAGGGATCCCGTACGAGGACCTCGCGCAGGTGCTCACCGGCCGCAGCCTCAGCAGTCTCCAGAGCCGGCACCTCGGCGGCGAAGTCCTCGTCCTCCGCAGCCCAGCTCGCGGACGTCTGCCAGGTCGGCGCTGGCCGCTGCCAGGCCCGAGTAGGCGGAGACGACCCTGCCCAGCTCGGCGTAGCGGCCCCCAGCCGACGCATGGCACCGGGGTCGGCGGCCGCCGGCCAGCCATCTCGGCCTCGATATCCCGCGTACTCGGCCAGGAGCGGCTCTGCGGCGGAGGGTCCTCACTCATGGACTCGGGTTCCTTCACTGGCTAGGAGTCGTGCTGACGGGCACCAGCGGCACTCGTGCGATGATGCAAACGACGCCGACGGCGGCTCTGGGCAGCCGGCCGCCGGCGTCGTGACGATGCTACTGCTGCGCTTGCCGTACCGGGCCTCGAGGCGGGCAACACGGCCACCGGTGTCGGGATCTTCTGCTTGCGGTGTAGAACGGGTGGCAGGCCGAGCACACGTCCACGCGGATCTCACCGGAGGTGACGGTGGAGCGGGTCTCGAAGGTGTTGCCACAGGTGCACGTGACCGTGGTGGCCCACGTAGTCGGGGTGGATGCCCTGCTTCATAGGGTTTTCTCCTTAAGCGTCAGAGGGTCCCGGGTCCCACACGGGAGCGCGGGTGAACTCGGAGGCCAGCAGCAGATTTTGCCACTGTCTCACGCACCATCGCAATGGCTGGAGCCGCGTGAGACCAGGCACCTGGCCGGTTGCGTTACTCGTCCTCGCCGTCGGCCAGGGACGTGCCGGCCGGGTGGTCTTTGGACAGCACCATGAGGAACTCGGCGTTGGACTGGGTGTCCTTGAGCTTGGACAGCACCAGCTCGAGGGCCGCTGCTGCTCTAGCCCGGCGAAGAGTCGACGCAGGCGCCACATGATCTTGAGCTGGGCGGGGTCGATCGAGCAGCTCCTCGCGGCGGGTGCCGGAGGCGGCCACGTCCACGGCCGGGAAGATGCGCTTGTCGGCGAGGCTGGCGCGACAGCCGCAGCTCCATGTTCGGTCCCCGCTTGAACTCCTCGAAGATGACCTCATCCATCTTGAGGCCGGTCTCCACCAGGGCCGTGGCCGGGATGGTCAGACCTGCCACCGTTCTCCACGTTGCAGGCCGCCCCGAAGAAACGCTTGGGCGGGTGGGAGGCGGAGGCGTCCCACCACCGGAGAGGATCAGACCGCTGGCCAGGGGCCGCCAGGTTGTAGGCGCGCCCGAGCCTGGGTGATGGAGTCAGCAGCGACGACGTCCTGTCCCAGCTCCACGAGACGCTTGGCGCGCTCGATGGCCAGCTCGGCCACGATCGTGTGGTCGGAGGCGGGGCGGTCGAGGTGGAGGCGATGACCTCACCCTCGACCGTGCGCGTGCATGTCGGTGACCTCCTCAGGGCGCTCGTCGACGAGCACGACCATGAGGTGGGCCTCAGGGGTTGACGCTGATGGCGTTGGCGATCTGCTGCAGGACGATCGTCTTACCCGCCTTAGGCGGGGAGACGATGAGTCCGCGCGCCTGCCGATGGGCGAGACCAGGTCGATGATCCGCGGGGTGACGGCCTTGGGCGTGGTCTCCAGGCGCAGCGCTCCTGCAGGGGTAGAGGGGGTGAGCTAGCGAACTCAGGGCGGCAGCTTGGAGCGCTCGGCGTCCATGCCGTTGACGGTCTCGACGCCTGACCATGGGGTTGTACTTGACCCGGCCGGCCCGGTTCTGACGGCGGTTGTTGCGCCCTCCCTGGTGAGGCGTGGAGGAATCCGCGCCCTCACGGACCCAGCCGGTCACGGCGTCGCCGGCACGCAGCCCGTTGTCCTTGATGAGCTGGTTGGAGACGTAGACGTCGCTTGGGGCCGGGCAGGTACCCGGAGGTGCGCAGGTAGGCGTGCTGGTTGTCGGTGACGTCAGGATGCCGGCAACCAGCGAGGAGGACCTCGTCCTCGCGTGGCTGGTTGCGGTTGCCGCGCCCGTTGCCGTCCCGGCCCTCACGGCCGGGTCGCGAGTCATCGCGGTCGAAAGCGGTCGCGTCCGCGCTTGCGGCCCTCGACGGCGTCGTCCGCCGCGCTCGTCGTCGTGCCGTCGGACTCGTCGTTGCCGTCCGGCCCCGGCGCGAGCGCTCCTGGGACTCGACGACGGAGGTTCCAGTGGCATCGGCCAGGTCGCGCATGAGGGGCGGCCTTGGCGTCGGCGTGATCCTCGGGCGGAGTCGGTGCGGGGCTCGCGCGGGCGCGCTCCTGGTTCTCAGGGGCGCCGGCGGAGGCCTGGGCGCGTCGGCGGCCGCGGCAGGCTGAGTCGCGCGAGGAGCGCTCGCCTCGCTCCCGAGGCGGCCCGTGAGGAGTCGCGGTCGTCACCGCCCTCGGTGCGCCTCGGGCGCTCGGTGCGCTCACGCCAACGGCTGCGTGCGGGACGCTCTCGTCGTGGCCGGGCCGCTGGCCGGTCGCTGCTGGAGGCACCGGACCGATCCGGCAGATCGAGGCCCGGGTCGAGAGCCGGCGGTCTGGCGCCCCTCGGGGGCGCCGGAGGCCCACCGTGGCGCGCCGGCGGCGGGAGCGCCCTGAGGCGTTCCGGGACTCGCTCCGATGAGGTTCACCAGTCGGAGAGGTGGAGGAAGAGGCAGAGAGTCGGCGACGTCGGTCACCCCGGCATCGGACGAGCTGTCCGACGCGCTGTGGGAGTCAGGGATGCGGGCGGAGGTCGCGCGCCTGACGGATGGCGGCGACGAGCTCACTCTTGCGCATACGGGAGGTGCCCTGCAGGCCCATGGAACCGGCAAACGCGGCTGAAGCTCCGGCCAGACGCATGTGGTGGAAAGCGAGGGCTGGGCGCTGGAGGTCTCGGTCACGAGTGTCTAACGGTGCATGATGACGCTCCGAAGAAGGAGACGTTCAACTGGGGAGACTTCCCCGGAATCGTTCACGGGGTGGGTCAATGCACTGCCGGTTTCTGCTGAGACCTGAGCCTCAGGTCCGGGGCTGAAAGTGCGGTCAGCGGCGTGGTGCGATCCGCGCGGCCGACGGCGTCGGCATAGCAGCCCCTTCGCGCAGTGCCTAACGGAACACCGGCGAGCAACGCCGGGGATGCCTGGCTATTCCACCATGACGTCTCTCGCCGCCTCGACACCCGGTGGGGCCGACCGTCCGGCGTCAGCCCACCAGGATGATCGACTCAGGCGCACCGAGCCGGCTCCTATCGCTTCAGCGCCAGGCTGTGACGCGACCTGCGAGAAGCGCCCCATGGGCGCGAAAGTCGGCCAGCAGGGTCAGCCGGCGCCTGGCGCGGGAAGCGCTCATGAGTGTGGCCAGCTGCCCCGCCCGCCACGCGCTCGTTCAGGGCGACTCGGGCCTCTCAGAGGAAGACGGTGTCTGCCAGGCCGCACCAGAAGTCCTCACTGGCAGCGAAGACAGCGGTCCGCGTCGGCGGGGCGCTTCATGTGGGCGACCAGCGGTCGCAGCGCCATCTCGGTGACAAGACTGTGCCGCTGGTGCCGGCCGTCGTCCCCCAGCAGGACGGGGACGCCCTCAAGCGTGCCGGCCGCAGCACATCCATGGCGGACTTGAACGGTCGGAGTAGGAGGCCTGAAGACCGGGCTGAGCAAGGATGACGCCGTCGGCAGACAGGGGCGTCGATCATCTTCTGCGTAGGTCGGCAGACACCGGTCCCGCCCACCAGCTGGCGACAGGGCGATGTCGACGACGGGGGCCTGAGCCCGATGATCTCGATGGTGGCGGGCGGGGTCGGACTCCCGCTCTGCGGGTCGACTCCGGCCAGCCGCTCGGCGAGGCATCCGCGTCGAGGCTCCGAGACCCCGGCGTGCTGGAGGCCACGATCCGGCCCAGCGCCCCATCACGGGTGTGGGCGTGAGCATCGTGCAGTCGGCGATCCGGCGGGACTGCGTTGCCCCGGAGGGGACGACGGGCGCAGTGCCTACGCGCCGCGTCATCCTTCTTCATGCTCTCGTCGCCTCGTCGTGTCAGTCGCGCCAAAGGTCTCCCGCCATCTCAGATCCTCACCTTCCGGCCCCGTGATCGGGTCGGGCTTTCGTTGAACATGGAGAAGGGTTCCTCAGCCGGAGGCTCGGTCCTCCAGCAAGGCCCGGTGGCGCGGATGGAGCGGCGCGATCCGTTGCTCGCTCGACGTGGCGGGCTCCAAGCTCTGGCGCGCGGTGCTGGGACGATCATCCGGTCTCAGGTCTCGATCTGCTTCATGATCTCCTTGTGCGCAGGACGCCGCCCGGCCAGGTTGAAGGCCTGTCCAGCTGGTGGTCGCCGGTCGCGTCGGTAGGGTCGGGAGTGCTTCTCCACGATCTGCTCCGGGCGTGCCGACCGCGAGGCGTGTGCTGTGTCATCTCTTCCAGAGACGCTGGTGAGTCATGGCGCTGCGAAGTAGTGTGTATCGGCTCGATGGCTCGCTTTCCTACGCTCCTGGCGGCGAAAATCGTCCGCCGCACGCCCCACGATCGCCTGCTCGGGCGTGCCATGCAGCCGTAGAAGGCGAAAGACGCTCTGGTAGAGGTCGACCATCTTCTTGGCAGTGGCTCGATGGGCCAGAAAGGAATGTTGTGCGCATGTCATCCGTCCCCGTGAGTAGGCAGCCTGCTCGGCGATCTGGAGCGAGCGGATGGAGGCGTGCGCACGAAGGCGGGACGCCGCTCGAGCGGTCGGGAGCAGATGTGAGGGAGTCCTGCAGCGCGCACGGTGCGCGGAACCTCGCTCGGTCCACGTTGGTCTCACGCCACGGGCGGCGCAGCAGGTCGTAGTTCTCCACCGCGAGCGAGATGCCCTTGCCGTGATGCCGCCCGCGCGAGACCAGAGTAGACCGGGCCGGTGTTACTGCGCGCCCATCATGAGGTCGGCGCGCCCGTCGGCGGAGGTGCTGCTGTAGGCATGGCGTCACCCCAGCCAGACGGGACCCGGGTCGTTGGTGCAGTGATGAGGAGGTGGTCACTGTGCGGTGGTCGAGGAGCAGCTTGTCCGTGCGGTCGGCGAGTGTGTAGCTGCGAGGGTCGTGGGCGGTGATGATGACGGCGCGCAGGGCGGGTTGTGGTGCTCTGCAGTGAAGCGGTCCAAACCCGCTCATGCTCCGTGCGCAGGACCGCCATCTCGACCTGTGTTCCTGATGCGCTGGATGCTCACTGAGCCTTGCTGTAGCGGGTCGCGATGGTGATTATCTCCCACCGTGAAGATTCCGAACCGTGCATGGGAGGTCCCGCTCTGCATATTGGTCCACTTACTCTTGCGTGCTGACCCGGAACCGAGGACATCGATAGTTTGTTCTCTCCAACCGTGAGTGTGGCGCGATCTCCCGTGCGCGGCACGACCACCCACCGGGACTCGGAGCGGACGCGGATCGCGGGCGCTCGGACGCCGAGTGGACGCCACGCGATCAAGAAGGCGGATGAAGAAGCCGTCTGCATGCGGGGTCCAGCGGGAGGTCCGGACCGCCCCGCGGGTGTCGATACCATGCTGAGCACGCTCGGCGGCGTGGTTCTCGGGTGCGAATCGGGTGCTGTGGTCGGCCAGAGGATGGGACAGAACTTCGGAACCGTGAGCTGCGCCGGGTGACACGGCGGGTAGCCCCTGCTCTGCGCAGGGAGTGCATGACGCCATCCGGGCGGGTGGGACTCACGCCGGTACTCCTGGTGGAGCTGTCCTCGGTCCCGGCCATGCAGGCAGGTCGGGGCGCGCGGCGCGGGCGCGAGGCATGAGCACGGCGGCGCGACGAACAGGGCGTCCCTCGCGCGGCTCTGGAGACCAGCCAGGGACCCGGGCGGGCCTCGCCAATTGAACCGCGGCGCGGCGCCGTCGCCGGCGGGATCAGGAGACGCTGACGCCGCGAGGCGTCCACAGCGCCATGGGCGCCATGTGCGCGAGCGCCCCCGCGCTCGACGCAGGCTGACGGTCGCGCCACTCCGAAGCGGCGGGAGCGACGTTGTCGCGAGACGACCCTCTCGAAGTCGGTGGCCAGGGCGAGATCCAGTCGCGCTGATGAGCCTCGAGCTCGGGAGATGAGGCCGCGCACAGCGCGGCACGCGCCGGCCACCGCGGCACTGGCGGAGATCCCATGCCACGCCGTGATCCGGTTGACGTAGCGCATCTCGAAAGACTGCCGCTTCTGAAGTGCGCCGACGGCATTCGAGACCTGCACGCAGGGGCCCGCACGACTGAGTTGCCGTCGTCGCGACCGTCTCGGCGCCAGCGCGCCCCTCGGCGATGACGCGGGTGGTGCCGGTGGTCGGCCGTACGAGACCTCGTCGTGGTCAGCGGAAGGCCATACCGAGAGGAGTCTGAATCCGGTCCCATGTTCGCCGTCGCTGTTGACGGGACCGGCCGCGCGCTGCTCGTAGAGACGATGCGCACGTCACTCACCCTCGACGCGTGTTGGATGGAGACGATCTCAGCCGACCCGGTCCGAGCTCGCCAGCCCTCGACAGCGGCGTCGGGTGCAGACGAGAGAGACCGGATGGGTCACCGAAGGTCACGACGGCCGGTCCTCTGCTGCCATCAGGTGAGCGATAGGCGCTTTCTGGCTGCGCGAGTTGATGGAGACCATTCTCAGCGAAGACCGTAGCCATGGCTGCGTAAGAGCCGACGGCGCCGTCGGGTGACGCAGCTGGATCTGGTACCGGGTGACGGCGGCCTCCCGCGGAGGACCGTCGAGCTCGCGTAGGAGGACCACGCCTGCGCCTTGCCGTGGACCTGATGGGCGGCGGCAGCTGACGTCAGACAAGGACTGCCGGATGCTGTCAGCCTCCTCTGCGCCTGACCGTGAACATGGGGCGCCCGCCGCTCTCTCGGCCTCGACGGGGACGGCATTGTAGGCGCCGTGAACGCTGGCCAGCGGGCGGTCGTTGGGCGCGAGGGGCGGGATGGACCCGCACGGAGACGCCTTTGCGCGCTCGTCGTCGCGGTGCTGGGCGATGGCGAGCAGCTTGAAGCTCGCAGCCCGAGGCGTGGGCCTCCCGGATGTCGTCGGCACGGTGACTTCACGGATGCCTTCGACGGAGACGTCAATCGAGGCGCACGCGGGTGTGGAAGCGACGAGCGAGGCGATGATAGTCGGCCTTGGCGGCGGCGTCCAGGCCGTCGACGTCGGCGGTGGTCGGCCTCGGCGTAGCCAGCGCTCCTGGGCGCGGTGGCCAGCGGTCTCGAAGGACAGGCCCTTGATGCTCATCTCATCGGAGGATGTAGTTGGTGGTGCCGTTGCTATTCGCCGGAGGACGCTGGTGACGCGGTCGCCGGCCATCGACTCGCGCGGCGCGTGGACGACGATGGCACCGGCGACAGCGGCTTCGCGTGAAGTCGATTGCCGGTACGCGGCTGCCGCGGCGTGTAGAGCTCAGCCGTGGGCCGACGATGAGGGGCTGTTGCGCGGTGATGACGCTGGCGGCCCGCCTTGAGGCGGCCAGGATGAGGTGCCGGGCCGGCTCGATCCGCGCCGATGAGCTCGAACTGGCCGGGTCGTCCCGGTGGCGACAGCGGTGGCGTCGGTCGGATGAAGAAGGTCTAGCAGGAGACAGGAGGCGTCACGCGGCGCGTTGACATCACGGACGGCGGCCGCCCGTGATCTCAGGCGACGCGCCGGAGCGGGCGGCGAAGTCGTCGTCACTGCTCGCGGGAGGCGGACGGCCTGGCTGTTAACGGTCCCGGCGCCGAAGGACGCGACGGGTGAGTGATGCGCTATGGGCGGGTGTCCTGAGCCACGGGATGACCACGCTTGCTGTGTGTACTGTGTTGCAGTGCCGTGCGATGGGCACTTCGACCAGCGTCATGCGATGAGGCCTCGACGACGGCACGGTCTAAACCGGCCACGTCGCCCGCGCTGGCCATCGCTGCGCGCCAGCGCCATAAGCATCGGCCAGTGGGCGGCTTTGCGTCTCGCCTGACGGACACGGCCGGCCCTGTGCATGCCTTGATCCGATGGAGCCCGGGAGGCGCCTCCCGGAACTCGCCTGCGAACGGCGCGGACGGAGGGACTCTCCAGCGGCGCCAGGGTGAGTCTGCTGAGGCAGCCGAACGATCGCCCGCCCCAGGCCGTATGGATGCCAGTGGTCGCCGCCGTCGGAGTACCGCAGGCGCGGCTAGCTCGAGGAGACGTAGGCGGTCGGTGAGGGACGAGGAGGTCGCCAGCGCTGGCGTTTCGCGGCAGGTTGAAGCAGCGCAGCCACTGCGCGCCCCAGGAGGAAACGAGTGGCGATGGTGATCCTCCTCCCCAAAGGCTGCGAGACGATCCGCATGACTTTCTCCTGCTTCCGGCAGTCCGTCTGAGCAGGGCCGACGGAATGCCGAACGGCCCGCTTCAGGCGGGAGATGGTGATGGCTCCGCCCGAGATCTGGGGCCGGGGCGGGGCCACCTGTGTCTGCTGTCAGAGCGCTCCGTGCTCGAAGCGGCCACCCGCGTTCAGGAGGCCTTTGCGGCGGCGAGGCCACCAGCGGGAGCGCCACCACAGGCCACGGCACCGGCGAGGCAGCAGGAGCGCACAACGGCGTTAGCACCGGTGTGCGCCAGCGGCGCGGTGCCACCCATTCAAGCGTCTCGGGGTGGAGGTGCGGCAGCACGGAGCACCCGGAGGCTCGGCGCGGCTGTCTTTCCTGCGTGCGATCGTCGGCGGGTGTTCACCGGCGAAGGGTGCGCCGGGCGGGTTGGACGCCGTGGGCGGCATCTGCGCGTCTCCGTCGGCGGCGTCGCGGTCGTCGTCGGCGGGTGGCCGGCAGGTTGCGGACGCCGTGGGCGGGGCCTGCGCGGTCATCGGCAGCGCGTCGCGGTCAAAGTACGTCGGCGGGGTGCCCGGCAGGTTCGACGCCGACCAGGCGGCATCTGTGCGCGGTCGTCGGCAGCGTCGCGGTCGTCGTCGTTGGTCAGGAGACCTTGACGAGCTCTGCAGTCGCGGATGGTGACAGGCCAGCCGGTCTTCTGACCGTCCACGGCAGGAAGACCGGCTCGGCCAGCCTGAAGCCGGAGGCGGCGGGCTGAGCCTCGAGGTGGCCTCCCCGGTGAGCGTGATCTTGCGCCCACGAAGGTGCGCGTCGAAGGCGACCGGCTCACCCGGCCCGACCACCGTGAGCGGAGGAGGTTCCGGTGCGGCCCTCTCACGGTGGCCTTCACGCCTCGGGAGCCTTCCGGTCCGGGTGGAGCTGGCTGCGAGCCGGCAGCTCGTGGGCGACGTCGACGAGCGAAGCTGGAGCCGGCGGCCTGTGCGCGGCAGCTTCTCGCGCCCTCGACAGACCTTGGTGACGTCGAAGCCGTGCCAGGCCGGGCTCCGCATCTGGACCGAGATGTCGGTACTGGACGTAGGACTGCTGCTGGTGCTGGTCAGGGTCCGATGCGCTTGAGGGTTCACGGTAGCTCTCGTAAGAGGTGCGGGAGGCGGCGACGGGCGTTGCCGTTGGCGTCCACGAAGGAGACAGGGTACTCCAGGGTGCAGTTGTGGTGCCGTTGTTCTGGAACGGACGAGTCACCTCGCATGTCGCAGTGCGGCCGTCCTGCAGGATGCTGGGTGTCGCTCGACGTCGAAAGTCACCGTGCTGGGTGGTGGCGTCCTGACCAGCGGCGCTGGGTCCGGGATGCTCGCCGTCCGCGGGACGCAGGCTGAGGACGCTGTGCGGGTGGCGTCAGCCTGAAGTTGGGGTCGTGCCGGCACCGAGCGTGTCGGTGAAGACGATGGTCTGGCGGGAGCCGTCAGTCGGTCTACGTTACTTTGCTCCAGGTCATTGGTTGGCGAAGTTTCACGCCCAGGTCCGGCTCGCCACCTTGTAGTTGTTGTAGAAGCTGCTGGGCACGCGGTGTGAGCTCCCAGTTGCCTCTCCTCGGGCCGCCGATGCCGCCGCCGCCGGAGCTGGTGACGGCCGTGAGTCGCACTCGTTGACGGCGAGTCGACGGTCTGCGTCAGCGTAGCCAGCGGCAGCCTTACCTGGCAACGGGCCACTGGCGTAGCCGGAAACCCTTGCAAGTTGTGGGAGGCTAAGTTCTTCGGCGTCGCGTCGGCAACCTTGAGGTTGAAGGTGCGGGTGACCGTCCCTTGCCGGTCGGGGTGCGGGTGCCGACACTCGACGTCCCGTGGCCGCCGTGCCTCGACGGTCGTCGCGTCTCCGTTACATTCTGCCGGGTTGCGCACTCGCCAGACCGATCGTGAAGGAGTCGCCGGACTTGAGGTGGCGTACGACACCACGCTCTCAGCCGAAGCTGAGGCGGCGCGCGCCGTGGGTGCTGAAGGCGTCCGTGCTCGACGTTGCTGCCGTCCACACGTTGGCAGAGACGGAGTTGGTGACGCTGACGCCTGTACCTCCTCCGGCGCTCGCCTGGGGCGAACTGCTTTTGTGATCGCGACAAGGAAGAGTGAGTGATGGCGGCGGCCCCTCACCGCCCCTCGCGAGGAGGGCCGGCCGAGAGGCTGGCGCCCGTGGACACACGTGTTTCATGGGTTCTCCGGATTCTGGCATAGATGACAGGGTTTGCTCAGCAAACCATCATCGAACGTTCCACTGCGTCTGCTCAGGAGAGGAAAGGCCGCCTGTGGTGACCAAGACCACTGTGTCGTGAAAACCGACTGTGATTTGGGAACAGCGGAACGCCACTCTCAGAACACGCGCGACCTCTGAGTCTCAGCACATCCAAAACCTGACTCTCAAAACAACTCAGTTCCCCCACCATTTCGTGAGGTTTCCACTACAATTACAAGTGTCAGCCTCGACTATGCCAACCCTGTGTCTCACCTATCAGTTTGTACCACCCGCGTTTTCAGCTGTGTCACCCCTCCAAAAACAATTCGTCGTCAGCCCCATCAAGAACAATCACCAGAGTTCTTTTTAGGTTGTCACTACCTCCAGAACTAACTCTGCTTTGATCAGAGTTCCTGCGCCGTGGTTCCGGTGAGCTGTTCCCGTGCCACGGCGCCCCTGGAGAGTTACCGGAGTGCTCTGAGCCCTGCGCGCGCGAGGTCTCTGATGGTGCTCAGGGCGCAGGACCCATCCCGACTCGCCCTCACGCACCCAGCGAACACCGGGCGAGTGAAGAGGTTAGTAGCTTCTGGAGGGACCTGGGCGCCCGTAGGGCGCCACTGTGGCTGAGCACGGCCAGCACGTCACCGACAGCCAGGTCGGTGAGTGCAGGTCCACGCAGTCACGCACGACGACGTCACCGGACTCGCGCGGTGCTTACCCACCACGCCGGGCTGCGCGCCAGCCCGGCCTGCGGGTCGGGTCGACGGTTGGCGACCAGAGGCCGTGGCCAGGGCGGCCCTCGTAGAGTGCGGGCGGATGTTGTCACTCATGCCAGCCGTCGATGCTTGCTGACATAGGAGGCGCAGAGGCGCGCGCCCAGCCTCAGCAGCGCTTACAGACCGGTGACTGTATGAAGGGTGACTCGTCGTCCGGGCCGTGCACAGCCGCGCGACCGGGGCTCGATGTGATGGGGAACTCTCATCTCGAGGCGTCTCCGCAGGAGTCTGCGCACGGCCTCGGCCGGGGTGCGAGCGACCTGCGCCGGGCTGGGCGGCACCGTTGGCGGCCCTCGGTGTAGGCGATGCCGTAGCCGCCGCAGGTCGACCTCCGGGCACAGGTGCCCGGTGTCGACGGCGACCTCGTGACGCAGGGTGAGGACGATGCCGACGGCCTCCCGGAAGCCGGCCAGGTCCAGGATCTGAGCCGATGGCGGGTGCAGCCCGTGCAGCTCGAGCTCGGGGGCGGCGATGATCGCGTCGATGGTCTGCCGGGCGCCTCGGTGGACGAACCTGGTCCTCGTGGCCGGTGGAGATGTACTCGTGGCCGCCGGCGTGCGCGCCGGTGGTCAACCATATTGCGCGGTCTCCTCGGGCCCGTAGACGCCGCTGGCGCGGTCGCGCGCACGGCGCGGACGGCGGCTCGACCTCCTCGAGGTCGGGACGGTGACCCCACGGTGGCGGTGAGGGGCGACGCGTCTCGGCCTGCGTCTTGCCGTTGCCGTGAGCCCAGACGGTGGCGTCGTGGTGGTCTCCTCCCGTCCACGTCTGCAGGGCGGCGGCCGGGGACACGGCGAGCTCGCCGCGGCTGGGGTGTCGATGCCCATGCCCTCCTCGAGGACCCACTGGGCATTGTGGTGGTCAGGAAGGCCTTCCGGCATAGAGGCCTCTCCCGGCATCCGTGCTGGTAAACTCTCGTGTGGCGGCGGCGGGAGGCGGCGCGCCCGCGCGAGTCAGCCTCATCCAGGACGAAGACGGGGCTGGGGGCCTCGGTGAGGATCTCGGAGACGGTCAGCCCACCCGGGACGAGCTCGTCGTCCGTGCGCCGTGCCGTGGTGGGCCACAGGTCGGGACGGTCCTCGGGCTCGGGGCAGGCCAGTGACCCCAGGGACGGCTCTCCGGCGGGAATCTGGTCAGTCATCAACTCTCACATCCTCTCGGGGGCGCTCACACCCAGCAGGTCGAGCCCGTTGGCCAGGACCTGCCCGCGGCGTCGTTGAGCCACAGTCGGGCGCACGTGCCCGGAGTCCACGGCGTCGTCCCACGGTGACGCGGGTGGCGCATGCCAGGCGTGGTAGGCGGCGGCGAGCTGCTCGAGGTAGCGGGCCACGCGGTGCTGCTCGCGCAGCTGCGCGGCCTGGGCCACGGTGGCGGGGAACTGGGCCAGGACCCCCAGCAGGGCGGTGTCGGCCGGATCGTCAGGGGCGCGGGCTCGAAGGGCGCCTCGTTCGGGTCGCGGCTCACGCCGTGCTCGGCGGCGTTGCGGGCCACGTTGCGGGTGCGGGCGTGGGCGTACTGGACGTAGTAGACGGGGTTGTCGGAGGTGGAGGAGGCCAGCAGGTCCAGGTCGATGTCGATCATGGGGTCCATGGAGGGGCAGGCCAGGGGCGTAGCGGGCGGCGTCCACGCGACGTGGTCGACCAGGTCCTCCAGGGTGACGATGGTGCCGGCGCGCTTGGACATGCGCACCGGGACGCCGTTGCGCACGAGGTTGACGAGCTGGCCGATGAGGATCTGCATGTTGGTGCCGGGAGTGTCCCCGAAGGCCGCGCATGGCCATCATCCGGCCGATGTAGCCGTGGTGGTCGGCTCGAGCAGGTAGATAGCGCAGTCGGCGCCGCGCTCGCCTTGTCAGGTAGTAGGCGAGGTCGGCGGCGGTAGGCGGCGTTGCCGTCGGACTTGATGAGGACGCGGTCCTTGTCGTCCCAGTCAGTGGTGCGCAGCCAGGTTGCGCCGTCACGCTCTCGATGACGCCGCGCTCGCGCAGGCGGGCGATGGCGCGCTCGGTGACGGCGCCGGAGGTGTGCAGGGAGTCCTCGTGGAAGACGTCGAAGTCGGGCGGAAGGCGTGCAGCTCGGCCTTGACGGCGGCGAACATGGGGTCGACGCCGCGAGACGGAAGACCTCAGTGGCCTCGGCATCGGGCAGGGTGGCCGGGTCAGGGCGGCCGGCCGCGAGCTCGTCGGCGGTCACCTGCTGGGCGATCTCACTGATGTAGGCGCCGCCGTAGCCGTCCTCGGGGGTCTGCTCGCCGTGCGGGGGCGGCAGGGAGCGGGCGGCGGTCGATCTGGGTGCCGTGGTCGTTGGTAGTGCCGGGTGACCTGGGCGCCGCAGGCGAGGCAGGATCCGGGCCAGGGTCGCCGACGGCGGCGGCAGGCGCCACCGGTGGACCGGCCGGTGGGGTTGGCCGGACGTACTCGAGGTTGACGTGCTGGCCGCTCAGAGTCGTTGCGGCCGTAGGCCTCACCGGCCTCGACGATGGAGCGGGCGAGCTCGCCGGCGCTGGCCGCGTCGAGGCGGATGTTGAGGAAGCCGGGGCCGGCGACCTCCACGGAGGCGATACCGTCAAGGGCCTCAAGACGCGGGACGAGGAGCTCGGCGAGATCGCGCGGTTTGGTACCGGCAGTCTTGGCCAGCTGCATGCCACATTGGTGGACCAGTCACCGTGGTCGCGGTTGCGGGGCGCTCGACGCGGGGTCGGGTCTCTCGGCGGGCAGGGCGAGGGCCCCTCGGCGGAGGCCTCCTCCAGGACGGTGCGGATGGCTGCGGCAAGCTCTTCTGGGTCACGCGTCAGCGTACCGTCAACGGGCGGGCCGGATCACGAGCGAGCCCGGCGGCTGCCGGGCATCGTGGGACATGTCGCATGTCTCGCGCCGGTTTCGCTCCGGGACCGGGACGCTGGTACAGTCACGCCTCAGGCCGGTAGCTCAGTGGATAGAGCGCCGTGCTTCTCGATGTGAGCGTCAAGAGCCGCGTTGGTGTGCTCGGGTAGGCGGACCTGGCGGCGGCGTGGGGCGTCCGCGACCGTAGTGGCGTGAGGCCTGTCGAGACCTGGGCGGCCACGGAGGATCGCATCAAGATCTGTGTCGCTGATGCGTGAGCCGTCTGACCGGCTCCGCGTCCGACGGTGGGCACGCGGCCGCGGTGACGTCCTCATCGAACTGGATTTGTAATAAGGCCTGCTCCAGCATCGGTGAAAGAGCGTGTGGAATCAGGAGGTCATGGCAGCTACTATCTGAGTCGGTCAGTGGTCGACTTGAGCGGAACAAGGTGACGGTAGGATCAGTGACCTCCATGACTATGGAAGATGGTGCGTCGACCACGACCGTCAACGGCGACGCCGACTTCGCGGTGGCGCGGTGCCTGCGGGTGGGGCCGACCGACGAACGTGAATGACTGCTCACCTGCACGGCGGGGGTTGAGGATCTCTCGCTGGTCGACGTGATGCATGACGGCACGTGCTCCGCATCGGGCGGGGCGCATCATGCTTGTCATGAGAATCGCTGAACTCGAACCTCACCACATTATGGTAGTACCGAGGATAGAGGTGAGCAAGACTCGCCGCACTGCGCTGCTCAGCGGTGCCGCCCCCTATCGCCCAACGTTGTCCCAAAGTCTTGAGGGCGAGGCTGGGACGTCGGTCATGATGGCGTCACGTTGAGGGTCGGCCAGGTGGCGCATCCGTTCGGGATCGTCCACCGTCCGACGTGGACACTCCAGGCCCGCGATGTGCGCGGAGGCGACGAAAGCGGCGGGTGACCACCGGGACGCCGTGGTAGCTCTC
>BNJV01003032.1_pt1 | contig 68445 bp, 88 predicted proteins | sample 8540591 | NCBI WGS metagenome assembly BNJV01 (sample SAMD00202457, study PRJDB9452) | human saliva metagenome | host: Homo sapiens
TAAAGTTATTACGTATTGCTAGGCTGATAGATAGCATCTGCTGACATGCTGTGTACCCCTGTAATAGACATAGGCTGGAGCATGCCGTAGCCAGGGTGCAGATGGCCAGACGAGACAGATTTCGCCAGGAACTCGTCTTTCTAATTATGAAGAAACTACTTTGTAGGCTATGCCTTTATTGCAGCGGCTTTTATTCGAATCAGGGACTTGCTTTAGGAAAAGCAATACCACCCAGGCTTTCCTCCCATAAGTACGATGATGCCTGGCCGTGGAGAAGCCCCATAGCTTAGGGCTTAGTCCGGTTCCCTGGCAGGAATAAAAGTTAGGGAGATCGTACCGACAGCAGTGAAAATGACTTCCTGCCTCGGGCAAGTTCCTGGGCAAAAAGCATTGGCAGGACTAAGAACGAAGCTGTATGAGAACGTGCCTAAAATCTTGATGTGCCCAGGGCAAGAAGCAGGAATCAGTAAAGCAGAGCAGGATATGGCATCCTCCTCCATGCCCAGAACGTCCTCCATACTCCGGGCTGAAGGCAGTATGCCAGACGAAAACCCTTTAAACAGGAAGAAAATCAAGCTGAATAGGCTCCAGCAGAGCATTAGAGGAGAAAGTCTCCTTTGCAGAAAGGCTGCGGAGCTGAAGAGAAAGCTTTTCGTGGCCGGATTGGGATGCTTTTGAAAAGTGGGATTTCCCGTGATGACTTTGGTTTTAGAACCATCCCCAGTCCGAACATACGCTATAGGCTTAGGCCAGTGCACTTTCTCCCAGCATGCCCTGCTTCCCTTTCGTTAGACTTTTGATGATGCGGAGGGTGCAAATGTTGTAGAAAGAAGCGCCTGTGCTAGGATCCTAGGGCGACTTGGTGGCAAGAGCATATAGGCCAGGATTACTCCGATAGTTCCAGTCCCAGAGCATCAGCAGGCTTTTGTATAAAGGAGGACTCTCCGATCAGGGCGGCAGCTGAAGGCCAGTATTCAGAGGGCAATCACAAAGAAAATCATAGGATGTAAATAAACATAGGCTTCGCTTTCTTGCTGGAGAAGCCTTGGCTGTATAGGGAATCCCTCATTTATAGAGCAAGCCCCTGGCGGAGAAACAGCAAATCTTTCTTTATGCAAACATGGTTTAGCGAGTATGAAAATGGCTCTCTACGTTTTCAGGGCTCACTTCCACCTCTTCATAGCTTTTCCCGAAGCTACAGCTTCCCTCCTTAATCCAAAAAGCACATAATCAAAATTCGTCCCGCAACGCATGACGGCGTAACAGTGGTGAATACAGAGGATGGTCTTTCCCAGCATTTTCTCAACCTCCAGCTTCTCCGGTGACGCTCTCTCGCTTTTTGTGTCAATGGCGGCGGAAGGGTCCATCCATTAGAGAGTGCTTGGCTTCCTCCGCCAGGGCTCTGGGCGAGAAAACCTCTGCTTCTGCCCTCCGGAGTTGGCTAATAATCTGTCGTTTCGTGCAACTCTGTTGCCTCCATTTCCTCCAAGGCTTTGGTCTCTTTTCCTCCTGATCCTCTTTTCTGTAACAGGAAGAAACCAGCCTCGTGTAGGCGGACATCTCCACCACCTCTTCCACAGTGATGGAAAGTCCCAATTTACTCTGGGCACTGGGGAATACAGGAAATGTAAGTTCTTTGTCTCCTCTTTCTCCGAAAATGCGGACGTGTTCCGGCATTTTCGGAAGCAAGCCCAGCACCGCCTCTCCATCCATGTGGCTCTTCCGGCACTGCTTTGGCTCCGGATACCATGGTCATGCTCCTCCGGAATCTCCACTGAGGAGCCGGGACAGCACTTCCTTTTCCCCGTAGGAGACTTCCTGGAAAGCTCACTGGCAGGAAATGGCGGATGGTGTCATAACTATCTTTCTCCTATTTTAAAATGATCTGGCCAATCAGAGCCACGTTATAACGCACCATAGTAAGGTAGCTGTCTCCCTGCCCTCCTCCTCGGAAATCCCAGAGAATCGCTGAATAGCCCCCTTCTCCTTCCTTTTCCCTTCTACTCACTTCTACGGAAAAAGCTCTTTTCGTTGCAGGATTCCTTGAAGCTTTCTTTCCATGCGCTGAGGGTCGGTGGTGGATTCTGTGAAAATGGCTTTTAATCTTATGGTCTCACGATAAACTGTGCGGTTTCTTACATGTCATATGCGGACACTTCGCTGTCCAGTGCAATACTGGGTGCTTTTCACTTCATGTCGTAGCCTGAAAAATATTGAAGGTAATCATGGGGCGTCAGCAAACTCGACTTTTCCTCGGGAATTTCCTTGAAGTCTCTTTCTTGCATACTGATTTCAGCTCTTCCAGTTCTTTTTGATAGGCTTCCCTCGTTCTTCACTAGCCGTTTCTTTCCTCCCGGTAGCTCTTTTCTTCTGAAAGTCGCTGCCATAGTGTGAGACTGCCTGCATGTAAGCAGGTTCTTGATCGAAACTAAAAGTGGGGTCCGGCACATCTTCCCTTGGAAAGCTCTGAATCACCTGGATCCTCCGGGAAGTCCTTGGAAACCATGACAGCTCCCTGTGCCTTCAGGGCATCCTGCATTTTCAAAATGTAAGCCGTGGTAGTGCGACTTCGGCGCCTTGCATCTTCTTTAGGTCCTCCGGCTGGCCCATGTGTGGGGATCCTTCCTCCTGGGATGATACAGCTGATTTCCACGCCGCTGTCGCCTCCCAGTACCCTCCCGCCATGTCCTCAGGAAGCTGGTGGTGACGCAAAGCTTGAGTTTATCCTTGCGCTGCGGAGCTTGCGTCTTTTTGGATTTTCGTCTGTAGAGTTTGGCGTCAGGAGAATTGGCTTCCGGGGACTTTGTTTCCGCTTTTATCCGCGGATTTAACGGCGGATTGCTTTCGATTGATTTCACTGCCTTGAAGCCCCACTCTTCCATGGTTGCCCATTAGCCTGCGGAGAGGGCTGTTACTAAAACTAAGCCTAAGAGTCGTTGAATATGAGCTCAGGAGACTTTTCTTCATGATTGTTTTCCTTCCTTGATTTTCCAGTATTTGAGAATATTATTCTTTTTGTAAGGTTATCTCTTACAAATGATTCTATTACTTTTGTATACAATATTGTAAGAACTTTTTCCTTTTTGCTTTTTTCTTTTTTCCAAAATTGCTAAAAAATCAGAGAAGAAGCAAAGACTGAAAGAAAATACGCTACAATGGGGATTGATTGACATTACAGAAGTAGGTTGATGAACAGCCGATTTTAACAGAAGTTCAAGAGACTTTGAGGAAATAAAATTCACCGTGAAGGAAAAGACATTTTCCGGTAAAAGAACATGAGGCTAAAAGGAGTGAATGGTAATGGCTATAGAAATTAAAACAGACAAGAGGAAAATGGCGAGGAGGAATTAGCCTCCTGACTGGCGTTACCTGTTGCTTTCCGGAATTGAAGAGAATATCTGCAGGCTTTACATGATGCGGGATAGCTATGCTAAGGGGGTAAGCTTTCGTTGTGCGGTAACGGAGGCAGTTCCAGATACGATCATATAGTTGGGGAACTGATGAAGGCCTTTTTGCAAAGCGTCCTTACCCTGAACTTGTTGTCCATCGTAAAATGTTTTCGGAGAAGAGGAGGCCTCATCGAAAAGCATTTGGAGCAGACTACCGGCCCTTTCCTTCAGCAGTCAAACCGCCCTGCACACTGCCTTTAGCAACGATCAGACGAAACTCTTTTCATGCCCAGTCTCCCTTGGCTACGGCGGCCGGAGGATCTGCTCTTCTGTATCAGCACCTGGAAATGCCAAGAATGTTTCTGCTTTAAAGCTTGCCAAGGCTGGTGTGGGCATCCCCAGCATTTTACTGAGTGGAAAGGACGGGGAAGGGTAGAGCCATTGCGGATCTTTTCTCGATTGCACCGTCCAATGAGATTCTATCAGATTCAGGAGCTGCATCTTTCCTATTTATCATATTTTGCTTGATGTTGGAGAAGTATTTCTTTGCTGTATATGTGTGATCACTGACAGGGGACGCTTCGGATGCAGTATGCTTTATCTGGGACACGCTCCCGCTAAGCTCTGCCTTCGTAGGGGAGGGACTTTATTGTCGATGCGAGTTTCGCTCCGATGCAGCATAGGCACCGGCCGCTTCAACTCATTGATTGTTACAGTCCTTCACTTCGTAGGCTCTAAGCATCGGTGGAACCCAGATTGTCCATTACAGCCCCATACTGCATCAGTCTCTTCCACTCATCAAGTTCCACAGTCTGCACATGCAGGCCGTTCATATACCGGCGGGCTTTTGATAGCCCTTCGATTTCAGCCTCCATTTGGCTTGCCTCTTTACACACTTTGATTTTTATAGCCTCTTTCTCTTCCAAAATTCCTTCACTTCGAAGCCGCATCTCGAAGATGTGTAATACATAGTAAGAGTCCTTTTCTGCTCAAAGACCTGGTATGCCAGCTTTCTTTCTATAGCATTTTCAGCAAATTTTTCGATCTGCTCTTTCTGATACTATAAAACTCTTTTGTTACACTTTCATGTCAGTTGGCTAAGTTCCTCCTTCTATATATCTATAGCCCTTCCATCCAACAAAACTGCTTCGCCAGGTAAAGAATCCTCTTCGTCATGCTTTTGGGAGGATACAGTCTCTTTACAACGACTATTTTCCTAAAGACAGTCGGACTGCTCAGAGGCGGTTTCCTGCTGCCTCTTTTCTTCAGGGCTGTCTCACATGTGCGCTGACTGAATATAATAATATTTATTGCTTCCTCGATTCACTGGTGAAATCACTCTCCAGATTTTTCGTGCTCTTTGCTCCTCTTCATTTTTATAATTTTGCTTCTACAACGCCCAGCTATCCACATTACTAGGCCGCGCACACGGGAGTCTTTCAAGGTAAATGACATTTTCCATAATGTGCGTCATTTCGTTTTGTCTGCAAATCAGTCTGGCATATCTGAGACCGGTGTCGGAAAAATAAGACTGTAGGTGAAGAAATGTATCCCTTTCACATCAAATCTCCTGGCTTTTTCCATCAAAAAGGTACCAATAAAATAATCCAAATAAGTGCTGATGGTTAGCTGAGAGATTTTGATATCCGATTGAAAGGTATTTTCCAATCCTTTCCTTGATTGCAGGTGCTCACTGGAAGAGGAAACGATATCCAGTAAATCCTCCAAAATAAAGGCTTCTTGCCAATACGGTTTCTCTCCATCACATCCTCGTATTATAGGTATTCTGAAAGAGATTTTTCAGATATTTTGCTTTTTCTTCCGGCGTTTTCATGCTAAGGACGGTGGGAGCAGTCCCTCCATATAGACAATATTCTCTTCGGAAAGCCAGTCTGATTCCCCCATAGCAGGAGGAAAACTCTCTGCAAAGGAAAAAGGGATATACCTTGAATTTCATCTCTGTCCCGAAACTGCGTCAGAACATCGGAGGACAGTATCTTGAATTGCTACCGGTAATGTAAATATCCGCATTTGGAAGTCTTCATCAGGCCTAAAACACAGCCCACAGTTTCTCAATTTTTATTTTCACTGTTTTTGATATAAGGACTTTCTCTACTTCTCCATAAATTGAATTTCGTCAATAAAACATAGTAGTCTGGTCCGGCTGCATGCGCCCCGAAGGCTGTAAAGTATCCAGCGTAAGGGATTTCTATACTGCATGTTGCGAAGCTCATCCAAAGTTATGGTACTGATTTGTCTTTCTCGATGCCAATACTCGAGCAAATATATATACAGCGTACTAACAGGTATGATTTCCGCATCGCCGAAGGCCGGTGATGATTTTTACCCTTCCATTATCCTTTTTATCGATTAAACGTTTTAGATATTCATAGGTCTTCTTTGCACTTCCCACAGGCTTCTCCTTATTTTATATGTGTAAATGTACATTTTTATAAAATGTTTTTCTTCTATTATAAAGGTAGAGAATGGAAAGAACAAGCTTTGACTCTTCTTGGTCTTTATTTTTATAGAAATATGTATTTACAGACTATTTTATAAAACGTATCTTCTATCCATTTTTACTTTCTAGAGGAGTTATGCATCCATCGAGGTTAGTGTGTTGACATCAAAATGTCGGTTTGAATGTCGGTTTGAATGTCGGTTTGATGAAAATCGAGGAGTATCGCAGCTTGCGATACTCCCTCCTAATAAACGAAGCTGTAAATATAAAAACTATGTTGTATGCAATATAGGGCTGAAAGAGGGGTAGTCTGAGCCTGCAGCATTCTTGCTACAATTCTCTTTTATAGTCACCATTATGCATATTGTATTGTTTTTAATTTGCTGTAGTTCGAGATCCAGCTTTCTTTTTCTGCATCTCGAATATCAATGTCATTCTGCATATTGATGAAATATTCATCCGAAACACCGAATAGCTTTGCATGAGCCGGGAGAGAGGTATCAATCGTGATTTTCGTCATTATGCAGAATGTCTTGGATTCTGAAACAGGAACATGAATTGCTTGTGCAATACCATATGCGCTCAGTTCCATCAGCTCCATAAATTCTTCTCGAAGGATTTCTCACCAATGCTTGCGGCTCAATATAATTTAATTCCATGACTTCTCCTTTTTAGTGGTAATCCACAATCCATCTTGCGGCTTCTTCTAAATTTTCAGAAAGTATGGAGGGCAAGGCTTCCTCCTCTCTGCTTCTTTTTCCTCTTTCCCGTATCCGGTAGCTAGAAGGATGGACTGTACGTCGAAGTTTTCTCCGGCCTCACAGTCCAGTATTTTTATCACCAATCATATAGGAATGAGACAACCAAGCTTTTCGCCTCTACTTGCTTGTCTCTGCTCCAATGCTTCCCGTTCTTCCCGGCTTAAGCGGTAAGGGGCTGTGAATGGAAACTCTGCTTCATTTCCCCGCAATAAATCCCACTCGGCCTGATAGAGCATTCCGATTGGGCTCGGCAATCACATTCCTCTGATACTCCCCTATCTCCTTCGGGTGGTGGGGACAGTAATAGATGCCTTTCAGGAAAAATGCTCTCTTTTAAGCTCTTCTCTAAAAAGATGCGGGCTCGCATCCTTTTCTCCGTAATAGCCACGCCTCCCGATTCCGGCCTGATTCGTCACCACCACCAGCTGAAAGCCGGCTTTGGACAAGATGGATAAGCCCTCAAAACATGGGGCAGAAAACGAAAGTCCTCTCACTTTATGAAGGTAGAAACCTCCTCATTGATGGTACCGTCCCGATCCAGAAATACGGTTTTTCTCAATGCCTTATTTTCCATGCTTCCCTGCTCCACATCCGTAATAAACTGCTGATAGTCCTTGGGAATGCCGGGATATCCATGAAATAGCCCTCAAAGGGAAGGCTGAAGATTCGCTTTCCTTCGAAAGCCATTTTGGGGATGCAGTCCTGTTCCAGGCTTTGCTTTCCTTCGGGGATTTCGCAATCAGGCTCTTCTTCATTACACAGATGCCCCATTGATTTCTGCTAAGAACTTTTGAGAAGCCGAAGCTGCTTGCTGAGCACTTTCCCTCGCCTGTTGTTCCGAGCCTTCACCAATCTGCTGCAAGCTTGCTTCGGCAGACTGTCTGAGCTGTCTTCCACGGGCTTTTGAGCCCCTCATTCAGCTTCTCATTCCATGCCAAAATCCGGCCTGCTGCATCTCTTCGTACTGCGCCGTAGAGGGAAATATCCGGTACCGCTCTGGTGGCAAGGCTAAAGTCTCCAGTCATTTTTCCTGATGAAAAATGGTAGACCCTGATAGTCCATGGGGAAATAGGTGTCCGCATTCAACACCAATACCTCTTCCTCCATAATCTTCGGAAGGGCGTTGCGAATAGCGCCTCCCGTGCCTAATGGCTCTTCCTCATAGGAGTAGCTAATCTTGCCGAAGGCGGAGCCGTCCTGAAAATACTCTTCAATCATCTCCCCCATATAGCCCAGGGCGAAAAATCACTCTGTAATTCCCTTGTCCCGAGCATTTCCAAAAGGTACTGTAAAAAGGGCTTCGCAAAATATCCGCCATGGGCTTGGGGCGGTCCGAAACCACGGAACGAAGTCTGGTGCCTCATTCCTCCACATAATAAGATTGCCTGCATTTTTCCCTCCTTACAAAAATACTTCGCCACCGGCATGGTGTTTACAGAACTTTTCTCAAGTTTGTGCCGGTGGCTTTAATTTCTACTTTTTGCTTGATTGCTTTGGCACAAGTAGCTTGATTTCCACCACTTTTCTTCTTTTTCTTGAATTCTGTGCCAGAAACTTTCTTTTCGGCACTGAATTTACTTTAATTCTAATACTTCTCCGTCTTTTTCCAAGACCGAAGTCCCTGTCGGATTCCTTCAAATACCGCTCTGTGGAAAATGCTTTTTCCACAAATTCCAGGATTTCTGTCCCATTTCCCGAAGCTTGGGTATGTTTTGGTAAAGCAGCGCTCGGTTTTCGCAAATTCCTTCTTCCCTCGATTGCTACCACTTCTTCAATGCCGGGATGCCTTCCGCCCTGCAGGGGTTGTCAGGATGGCGGCTCCTTCGTGGAGGGCTTCCACCACCTGCTCTTCACGCCTGCTCCGTAGCTGCAGGGGCACAATCACCATTCGGCTTTCCTGATAGAGGCTATGGAGTTTTTCGTCACTGACAAAAGCCCAGCACCTCGATGCCTTCCTGCTGTCCCAGCGCCAGAACCTCTTCTGTCGGCTTACTGCCCACGATGCGAGAAAACGAAGGTTCGGAAGCTGTCTTCTCATTAAGGGGAAGATTTCGCTAGCAAACCAAAGCACGCCGTCCCTCATTTGGGCGGTGGGCGAAGCCTCCCACAAGAGCATTCCTTCCCGGCCTCTGTCATTTTCTCCACCTGCACGGAGTCGGAGAACACATAGGCGGTAATGGCCTTTTTACCGGAATGCGTTGTCGTCAATCTTATGGATTTCCTCCACCTCTCAGTTGGAGGTGAATAGCTGATGTCCGCCTTTGCAAGACGGCAAAGCTCCATGCTCTAAAGTAGGCGATTTCCTCTAAAAAGCTCCGGTCTTGGCTTCGAGGGCATACTCCCTTTGCAGACGGAGAAAATGGCAGGTCATGGCCATAGAAAATGATCTTCCAGTCCTGTATTTTCCTTGATATAGTCAATGTACTTAGCGGCAATGTGGGGGCGGTTTAGATAAGCAATTTGAATCATCTGCTTATTGTCTTTCCATCCACTTCCAAATGCCCCCTGCATCTTACTGCCGTAGCGACTTCGATGCCCATTTGTTCCAGGGCTTCCGTGTAAGGCTCTTCCTTAGGAAATTGTCCCCTAGAACTCACCTGCACGCCCTTTTCCGCCAGCATTTTTCAGGTACTGGTAGGTGGTTTTAGAGCCTGCGTCCTTGTCACGCGTGGGCACATAGTGATCCACGAAGAGCACATGGCCTTGCCCATACCCCGTTCTCTGGCTTTGGAAGGGGTTGGGGCCTCGATATTGACGCACCGTGCTTCTTCAGCTCTTCCTTCCATTTTTCCTTAAATTTTTCCTGGTTGACCTTCTGATAACGCTTTCAAGTCCTGCTGCCTTCACATCCGTTCCGTTGGAAATGCCTTCATAATGGATGACCTTGGACTTTGGCTGGTACATACTCTTTTACCCATTTTCCGTACGGAAAATGCCAGGTCGGAATCTTCACGCAGTAGGCGAGGCAAAGAGCTCGTCAAAGCCTCCCAGTTCCTTCCAAATGCTTGTCCGCACCAAAATGGCGGCACTGAAATGTAGTCCACTTCTTTTCACATAGTTGTACTCCGGATCCTCCGGTATTGCAATCTCGCCGTAGTTCCAGCCGGAAGCATCGGACCAGATGATGCCCTGCCTCCTGCAATCTCCGTCCAGGTACACTAGCTTGGAGCCCTACTGATTCCGCATCCGGCCGTCTTTCCATCAGTTCCACCAGGAGGAAAGCCAGCCCTCCGTCATCATTATCATTGTTTGGGAAGAAAATGTATTCTCCCTTTAGCTAAAGCGGCTGCCTGGTTGCAGTTTTTCAAAAAGCCCATATTTTCCTTGACTTTTCGAGCAATCACCAGATTTTCGAGAGAAAGCTGTAAATCTCTGGGGCATCCGTGGACACATCGTCCGCAATAATCACCCTCATAGGGAATCTCCTTTCGTCGGTAAAGCGAAGTATGGACTGCAGGCAACGTAGTATAGTGAATCTGGTTATAGCAGGAATCACGATACTGACCTTAGGGCTTGTCCACCTTGGAAGGTGAATCTTCCCCTGTCAAAAGTAAGCCTGTCCGATCTTAAAGTGTCCGGAAATTCTGTCTCTTCCTCTGCCGTAAAATATAGGGGCAGGGTTTTAAAGGGTGGGCAGAGTCCGTCCCATATAATGCAGAATCAATCTTCTCTTACTGTCCTTTGAAAACGGCGGTTAAAGGAGGCGGAAAAGTAGTCTTCTGATTTTCGATGGCGAGACTTTTGGTGCCGTTCAAAATAATTCCGTTCCTCCTGTATGGGCAATATCCCGCTCATAGGGCACGAATCACATTTTCCAGATTGCCCACATGAACGTTGGTTGCTGGTTTACTTCCCGCCTTTCTTCTACGGAAATCTCCTTTTCCTTCAGCTCTTCCTGCAAATATTGAATCTGCTCTCTCGAAGGCAATTTCTTCCTTCTGCTTTTTGGAAATTCTCCGGGCTCATACGACTTTGCTGGTGGCCCAAACGATTTTTCCTCCTGTCCCTCTCTCATGAACCTCTTCCTGGAAAATGGCCTCTTTTCGCTCACAGGAAAGAAGCTCCGGCTTGTTGATGGAAAAACAGGCGGAAGCAGCTTTCTTCGTCCTTGTGATTTTAACTTGTCCTTGTATTCTTCGTACCAGTAGTGGAGGATGCGGTACAGAAGGAAAAAGCAGTTCCTCCCTCTTCCTTCACCCACTCGCAATCAATGAGCACCGCCTGCTCTCCATCCATGATGACATTTTCAAAGAGTAAATCCAAGTTGGCAGGCTTTATAAAGCTTTTCTCCTCCCAAAAAGAAGATGAAGGGCTTCCTGGATTTTCCCTTTACCGAGCCTTCCTTGGGAAATCAAGTCTCCCAGAATTTCTCCGATGCTCTTTCCCTTTACAAAGGAGTACAAAATGCTGGAAGGGGACTGGGAACCGCATAGGCTCTGCCAAAAGCCTTCTTCTCCAAAACCTGAATCTTCCGCCGGGCAAAGCTGCTAGGAGTTTCCGCTTCTTGGGTAGAATCAATGTGGGCATTGGCCTCCGCCCCTATATGCCTTCCTTCTGAAGACCTTTTTAACGCCCTGTTTATCCCGAAGAATCTCGGTTTTCAGGGCATACTCCAGCTTTCTGCCGGAATTGTACTTGATATATTCCACATCATCGCTATGGACGTCCTTCATGGAAAAGATAGCCGTGGCATCTCCCCGGAAAATCGGTAGAGAGCTGGGGCGAACTGAGGGAAAACCCTTTCTTTCCCAGCGCCATAGCCGTAGCTCCTCTCCCTCCTTGGGAGTCTTTTTCTGTATAAAAATGAATGGGATAGTCCAGAGAGGCATGGAAAATAAAGACTTGCCCTAGCCTTTGCAGTCTTTTTCAGGCTCTCTTCCAGCATTTTCAAGCGTCAAAGCTTTTGGTAAGCCGCTCCTTCTCGTAGTAGCTGGTGGAAATGCGCTCCAGAGCATTCTCATTTTCCATCCCTAAAATCACTTCGCCCCCGGGAGCAGCCACTTCTCAAAAAGGTACGAAGCATCTCCTCCAGGGAGCCCTGGAAGAGCATCAAATGCCGCTTGGTCAGAAGCGGAATGATGATATAGTCGAAAGCGGTCTTCCTCCAAACCGGAGACTAATGCTTTTTACTCTTTTTCGTAGTAGCTTTTTCAAAAGCTCCTGGCTGTCCTTTTCTGCCAAAAAGCAGGACCTTGTCCTATCTCCAGCCTTCTCCGGGGAAAAACGAAATCCATTCGATTAAGTTGGATTGCAGCTTCGAAAAACTCATGCCTCATGCCTTTCCAGAGTCACTTCCGACTCCAATCATAAATTCCTACGGTGTTTTTATTGGATAAAACGGTGATACTGGTAATGTCGTATTTTCTGCGTAACTCGTATGCTCCCTCTTCGAAGCCGGCAGGAAATGGACGAAGGTACCCCCTTGCAGATTCATCCTCTGGGTGAATGTACAGTAATACTCGTCCCCCTTCTTCACCGCCGGAATTTTCCTTGCCTTCAAAAAGGGTGTTGGTGCCGCTTAGATCCATGCCTCGCTTGTCCTTGATGGTGAAGGTGAAAATGGGCAGCAGTACTGTCATGGAAGACAATCCGTTCTTTTGATGGAAAAATTCTCCCCTTTAACAGCACATTGCTGGACGCCCGTCCTTATCCAGCACGCCGAAGTCCAGAATCTCCGCCTTGCCGTTTCCGTACTGCTGGCTGGAGGGATTTAAGGTCAAATGGTCTTTCATAAAGCCGACAGGCTTTTGGGATGATTGGGCGGATTTGTCGGATGCGAGTTCGGCGGTTCCTGAGGCTATGCCTGTGCCGTCGTCTGTGGTTCCGGCGGTGCTGGCGGTGCCGACAGCTTCTTTCCATCTACATTGCTAGCGAAGTTCTGCTCCTCCATAAACTGCTCGGCATGGGGATCCTTTCCTGCCAAAAATCTTCTTGTACTTGTCCACCATTTGTCCGGGAAGACCTTCCCCAACCTTTTTCTCCCTTGTGGAAAAGCACCACCCTGTCGCAGTACTTCATTACCGGAGCCTAAGTCATGGGTTACCATCAAAATGGTGGTACCCTTCCGCTGATTCATCCATGCGGTGATAGCACTTTGGCCTGAAAAACACATCTCCCACGGACAGGGCCTCATCCACAATCAAAACCTCCGGGTCAATGGAGATATACAGGGCAAAGGCCAGACGGACAAAACATACCGCTGGAATAGGACTTTACTGGGCTGGTAAACGAAGTCTCCAATATCAGCAAACTCCAAAATGGCAGGGAGCTTCTCATCCATCTCGCCTTGCTAAAAAGCTCATCATGGTGCCGTTCATATGAGATATTTTCAATGCCGGTATAGTCCTGGTGTAGCCGGCGCCCAGCTCCAAAAAGAGCGCAGATGCTTCCCGGCTTTTCCACCTTTCCCGTGGTGCGCTGAGTACCCCGGTAATAATCTTTAACATGGTGGACTTGCCGGAGCCGTTGGTACCGATTATCCCCACTGCCTCCCCCTTCCTACGGAAAAAGGAAATGTCTCTCAGGGCATAGAAATCCTTATGGTAAGATTTTTCCGAAGGCTAACGCTTTCCAGTAGCTGGTCTATGGGCTTATCGTATAAACGATAGACCTTGCTTACCTGATCCACTGAAATGATTTTCTCTGCTTCTTCCATAGTCCCCTTAAAAATCTATTGCTTGATGTTTCTGAATTTTTATTTCTAACTTTACTTTTTCATGGGCTAATCTTTTCCCCTGCTTACTTTTTATTTTCATAGAGAAAAATCATCCTGACGATTCTTTGCATAATCGTACTCTAATCGGAAAGTATACCATAAAATGGGAATCTTTTTCTCTATAAAGCAATGAGCTTACTCACTATTTTCCCACCTTTTTCCGCAAAAGCTTAGATATTTTTATCTCAGTAAGATAATCTCTTTCTACTTGTGATAAAGTTTTAGCACTGTATGTACCCTGATTTACTTTATCTACCATCATCATGTCCCTGGATACTCTTCCATTGCCTATAAACACAGTCCTCTCCCGTGGCACTAAGAATTCGATCCACATGTTCTCGCCAGTCTTTTCATGGTCATCTTTACTTCTCTTTGCGCCTGTCTTTCCGCAAAATCCAGATATCCGAAACTAAAGCATTCAGACTCTTCAGTTCTATCGCACTAAGATAGTTCTTCGCCACCTTCGCTTCCTCTAAAGTAGGTAATTCCCCTTTGAATGTGCTAAGTCCCATAAAAATCCTTTATCACTATCTACACGGGTGTAGATAAGCTCACTAGCAGTATGGTGATGAATGGCAAAATGCATCTTATTTTGTACAGTAGCAAAGAACTTCTTGGCTTCTTCATTTTTCGCATCATAATCAATGCTGGTGGCCAAAAGATCCAATACTTGACGGTAGAATACTTTCTCACTGGAGCGAATGTCTCTAATCCGGTCTAAAAGCTCCTTGAAGTAATTTCCGCCTCCAAGATTCTTCAGTCTTTCGTCATCCATGGCAAAGCCTTTGATAAGGTATTCTTTTCAATACATTACTGGCATGAGTTTCGAAACTGCATGCCACGGATAGAAACGGACTCTGCAGCTGATGGCCAGAATCATATCTAAGTTGTAGTATGCCAATTTTCTACTAATCTTTCTGTTTCCCTCTTTTTGAACTGTCAACTTATAGTTGACAGTTGCCCTTTCCTCTAATTCTCCTTCTAAAAAAATAGCTTTAACATGCTTACTGACATTCTGCTTTGTAGTCTGAAATAATTCTGCTATCTCCAATTGACTGCTTCATACCGTACCATCTTCATACTGTAAATTTATCTTTAGCCTTTTCCATCTTCTGTATTATAAATAATGATATCATTCCCCCATCATCCAGCCCCTTTACGATTTTCATTTATGGACACTCAAAGCATCGGTTCATTTATCCTCTTCCACAAATATATGAGCACAGTATATTGATTCATTTCATTCGCCTCAATGCTTTTTAATTTTAGGCTAATATAGTTTAGCTATATTCATCAGTGCTCCATCTTTTCCAATGCCAACCCAATCAATTGATCCGCCTGATCTGCCATGAACAGCGGGATATTCAGCACATCATCGTCCAGTTTCAGATTGTCCAATGAGAAACGGATGCGGAGCTTGACCTTATCAGGGAAGAGTTCCTTGAACTTCTTCATACTCTTGCTGCTTGTGTTGGTTTCGGATTTGACCTCCACCGGGAAGATGTCATTCTCCCGCTGAATGAGGAAGTCCACTTCGTAAGGCGGGTTGTTCTGGCTCCAATAACGAGGCATAACTTCAAACTGAGTAATTAAAGTCTGCAACACAAAGTTTTCACTTAATGCGCCTTTGGATTCAGTAAAAAGGCGGTTACCTTCGCCAAAGGCGGTGGGAGCCAACTGTGCCAGACGGCGGAGCAGTCCCACATCCACCAGATAAATCTTGAAGGCAGACAAGTCATCGTAAGCTGCAATTGGCAGACCGGGAGCTGAGCTGCGATAAATTTTATGTACTAAATCGGGCATCTACTCAGCCATTGCAAGGCATCCTCGTACTCACGGGCTCGTGCTCCTTCCTGACCGCTTTATAGATGAACTTCTTGTTCTCTTTTGCTAGTTGAGAAGGAATAGATTTCCAGATCATTGAGATTTTTCGAACTCACTGAGATTAGGATGTTTTGCAAAATCTCGCTCATGGTCCGATGATTCCGGACAATGCTTCCTGCATGGCAGAAACATCCCGCGCCTCCGTCCACATCAATACCGACTCCGGCATACCACCGGTGACATAGTACACTTTTCAGCTTCTCATACAGTGGATTAAAGAAGGCATCAGGATGGGTTCAAGACTGTCCACCTGTTCCAGATACTGTGCCAGATTTCTCATCACCGTTGGCAAGTAGGAATTCCTTAAAGGTCATCGGGTCAATCTGCATAAAGTTGACCTTACCCACTGAAAAAGAGGAGGGTTTCGCTAGAGCATACCCAACAGAGAACCGGCGCAGGCAAGGTGATACTGCGGTGCGTTCTCGCAAAAATACTTCATGGAGTTGATGACCTTTGGGCAATCCTGTACCTCATCAAAAATAATAAGGGTTTTTCAGGCACAATTTTTTGACCTACTTGCTAGCATAAGGTTTTTGTAGAATCCGATTCACATCCTTAGTCGTTTCAAAAATTGCTTATATTCTTCATTTTCGTCGAAGTTAAAGTAAGCTGTATTTTTCATGTAGCGCCTGCCTAACTCTTTCAGAATCCAAGTCTTACCCACCTGACGTACGCCTTTCAAGATTAATGGCTTTATGATAGGAGAATTCTTCCAATCCAGCAATAAGATAAATCGTTCCACAAAAACAATCCTCACATTTTTATTATATTTTTCGTAGCTTATAAATCACACTTTTTTATTATATTTTTAATCCGTGAAAATTACAAGTAAAAATACAAAAATTATTTGATTCACCTAAACCGCTTGTCAGAAAAAAATTCTATACCTGCGCATAATCAAAGATTAGGCATCTCTATACCTGCGCATAATCAAGATTGGGAGCATTCCTATACCTGCGCATAATCAAAGATTGGGGCATCTCTAACCCTGCATAATCAAAAAGATAGCAGAAAGGGCCTGTACTATCCCTTCCGCTATCTCTTTTTCTTATTCTATGCAAACGCTTCCTTATGAAGAGCAAGACATCTTTATTAAACCACCGCCGCAGTAAGTTTTCCGTCCTGCAAACGGATTTCTATATTGTCACCTTCTTTTACCCTGTCTTCCAGAATTTCCTTAGCCACCAATGTTTCCACATGCTTTTTGCATTATAACGCTTCAGCGGTCTTGCACCAAAGCCCGGCTCATAGGCATTTTTCCAAGATGAAGTCCAGAGCTTCCTTCTGAAGATGGATATGCAGACGGCGCTCCTGCAAACGCTTGTTGATGTCCTTCAGAATCAAATCGGCGATTCTTTCCATATCCTTCTGTACCAAAGGCTTGAAGAGAATGATTCTCATCCAAACGGTTCAGGAACTCCGGACGGAAATGGTCGTGAAGGGCTTCCATAACTTCCTTCACGTACGTTCTCCGGAATGTCTCCATTTTCAGAAATACCGTCCAGAAGCGTCTGGGCACCGATATTGGAGGTCAGGATAATGATGGTATTCTTAAAAGTCCACCGTCCGTCCCTGAGAATCGGTGATTCGTCCGTCATCCAGCACCTGTAAGAGGATGTTGAACACATCCGGATGAGCCTTCTCGATTTCGTCAAAGAGCACTACCGCATAGGGCTTTCTCCGAACCGCCTCGGTCAGCTGTCCCCCTCTTCGTAACCTACATAGCCGGGAGCCGCACCAATCAAACGGGACACGGAATATTTTTTTCCATGTACTCGGACATATCGATACGCACCATGGCATTTTCATCATCAAAGAGGTTCTGGGCAAGGGACTTGGCAAGTTCCGTCTTACCTACACCGGTAGGTCCTGAAGAGGAAGGAACCGATGGGCTTTGTAGGATCCTGATCCCGGCTTTGGAACGAAGAATAGCTTCTGTAACCTTGGTTACCGCTTCTTCCCTGTCCAATCAGTCTCTTATGGATTTCATCGTCCAGATGGAGCACCTTGGAACGCTCGGATTCGTTTAACTTGGTTACCGGGAATACCGGTCCAACGGCTGATGATTTTGGCGATTTCTTCCTCTGTCACCTTATCGTGTACCAAGCCTTGAGCTTCCTTAGACTGAGCAAGCTCTTCCGCCTCCTGCAATTCCCTTTCTACCTGGGGGCAGGGTCCTGATATTGCAGCTTTGCCACCTTTTTCGTAGTCGTAGTTTTGCTTAGCGATATTCATTTCGGACTGAATCTTATCCTTCTTCTCTCTCAAGGTCTGAGAGGTTGGATACGGCGTTACGCCTCATTTTCCCACTGGAGCCTTCTGCACATTAAACTGATCCCTAAGCTCGAGAGCTCCTTCTGAAGGGCGGCCAGTCTTTCCTTGGAAAGCTGATCCTCTTCCTTCTTTAAAGCCAGTTCCTCAATCTGGAGCTGCAAAAATCCTTCTTGCATCTCGTCCATTTCCTCCGTCATGGAGTCCATCTCGGTCTTAATCATGGCGCAGGCCTCGTCCACAAGGTCAATGGCCTTATCCGGCAGGAACCCTGTCGGAAATGTAACGGTCGGAAAGGGTAGCTGCCGCAACCAGTGCGGAGTCGGTAATCTTTACGCCGTGGTAAACCTCATAACGCTCCTTGATACCTCTTAGGATGGAAATGGTGTCTTCCACATCCGGCTCGTCCACCATGACGGGCTGAAAACGTCTTTTCCAAAGCAGGGTCTTTTTCAATATATTTTTCTATATTCATCCAGAGTGGTGGCTCGATACAATGAAGCTCTCCTCTGGCCAGCATGGGTTTTAAGAGATTGCCGGCATCCATGGAGCCTTCTGTTTTTCCGGCTCCTACAATGTTATGGATCTCATCGATGAGAGCAGGATTTCTCCCTCGGACTTCTTCACCTCGTCCAAAAACTGCCTTTTAATCTTTCTTCAAACTCTCCTCTATATTTAGCGCCGGCAATCAATGCACCCATATCCAGGGCAAAATCTTCTTCTTTTCAAGGAATCCGGCACGTCTTCCTTGGCAATTCTTTGGGCCAAGCCCTCTACCGCAGCAGTTTTACCAACGCCCGGGTTCTCCGATTAGCAGGGGTTATTCTTCTGCTTTCTGGAAAGAATACGGATGATATTACGAATTTCATCATCTCTTCCGATAATGGGGGTCAAACTTCTGCTGTCTGGCTCTTTCCACCATTTCATAACCATATTTGTTCAAAGAATCGTAGGTACCTTCCGGGTTGTCGGTAACTACCTTCTGATTGCCTCGAACGGAGGACAGAGCCTGTAAGAAGCCGTCCTTCGTAATATGGAACTCTTTGAAGAGCTCCTGAATCTTCTTGTCTCCATCCTTTAAGAGGGCCAGGAAAAGATGCTCTACGGAAACATATTCATCTCCCATGGCCTTGGCATGGTCTTCCGCATTCATCATGACCTTATTGGCATCCTGGGAAAATACTGCTGTCCCCGAAACCTTAGGCGGCTGTTAATCTTCTCTTCCAGCGCTCTCTTAAAGTCTTCTACCGGAACTTCCATCTTTTCAGAAGCTTTTCAATCAGGCTATCTTCAATGTCTAACAAACTATATAAAATATGAAGCTGTTCAATGGCTTGATTGCCGTGGTCCATGGCACCTTTTGGCTGTTGTTGATAGCTTTCAACGGATTTTTGGGTAAAACGATTAATGTTCATAGGAGTACCTCCTTTATTTTTCCTCAAGATAGCTCCATTATACTTCCTCGTTGTTAGCACTGTCAAGTAATGAGTGCTAATTCTTTTGTGATTTTGTGAAATGAAAAGTGAAAGAAAACTGAAAAAGAAGCTTCCTATAGAGAGAGAAGAAGCATGGACTGCCGGCTTAAATTATTGTTAAAGATCACTTGCTCCCAAGTCCCACTATACTATCCCGTTATATATTTCATAAGGGAGTAACAAGAGCCTAGCTCGTGGATATCAACGATCATGCAGGAAACTGCTGGTATCTACTGAAAATGTGAGACTTTATGCAACCCAGTTTTTCTGAGTGGCATGGGTCTCTTTTTATTCTAAGTGAAGAGCGCCGAGCATCGACAGGCAGTATCTCATTTTTGAAGCGAATCGATTCTTGCCTCTTATGAAAACCTAGGGAGAAAAGGGTATGAGGATCAAAACGATGGAACAGAGAAAAGCACAAAGAAAAGTATGGCAGGACAAGGCTTATCAAATGGAGATAGCGGAGCTGCTGAGAGCCGTGAAAGTCCGGTGGAAAACAGGACTGTTCCTCTGCCGATGTGGCCAAAGACAGACGGAGTACGGCAGTAATGCTCTGGAGTGGAGAAGCATTCTTCTCTATTAGAAAAATTTATGATAATTTAAAAGATTTTATGATTATCATCCTTTTGGCTGCCGCCGCTGTCCTCTTTTGCCAGCCATGAATGGCATGATGCGGTGATTATCCTTTTGGTGGTGGTTTTAAACGCTATCATGGGGGTGATTCAGGAGGCAGGCGGAGGAAGCTATTGACGCCTTTAAAAGAAATGGCTCTCCGGATGCCAAGGTTCGCCGAAACGGCAATGTAGAAACCATCAGGTCCCATGAGCTGGTGCCGGAGATATCGTGCTTTTGGAGGCAGGAGGATATTGTTCCTGCGGATATGCGTTTGCTGGAAGCCAACTCCTGAAAGGTAGAGGAGGCGGCTCTTACCGGAGAATCCGTTCCCGTGGATAAGGACATTGCCCCCATTACTTTGGAGGATGCGGGAATCGGCGACCGACATGGTTTACTCCGGCACCAATGTGACTCTACGGTCGTGCTGCAGCGTGGTGACCGCCATCGGTATGGGACACGGAGGTGGGACATATCAACATGCTGGCCCATGCGGAAAGACCAAGACCCCTTTTACAAAGGGATCAGGATCGTTTGGAAAAGAGCTGAACCATTGTGATTTTGGCCATTGCCGCAGTAACCTTGTGGTGGGACTGCTTCGAGGGAAGAGCCATTACTGATATGCTCTGGTATCCATTTCGCTTTGGCAGTAGCCGCTATTTCCTGAAGGCTTACCTGCCATTTCCACCATCATCCTCTCTTTGGGAACCCGTTCCATGGCGGAAAGAAAGGCGCTGGTGCGTACCCTTCCGGCGGTGGAGACTCTGGGAGGCACTCAGGTGATCTGCTCCGATAAAACCGGAACCCTGACGCTGAACCAGATGACCATTGAGAAAGTGTATTTGACGGAAAATTGCAGGATCGAAGTGTGGAAATTCCCGCGAGATCCTCTCTTCGCAGTCTGGTTTTGGCAAATGACAGCAAGCTGGATGCAGAGGAAAGCTGATTGGCGATCCACGAAACCGCTATGGTACAGTTTGCCTTGAGATCAGCATTTTCCTCTTCAGGAAAAATGAGCAAAGTACCCTCGTGTGCAGGAGCTGCCCCTTGATTCAAGCAGAAAGCTGATGAGTACCTTCCACCCCATGGGCGGAGAATTCTCCTTTGCACCAAGGGTGCGCCGGACCAGCTTTTTACAGCGTTGCGGTCATATCGTGGAAAATGGAGAGTTCGCCCTTAACAGAGAGGAGGACGAAAAGCCATTCTCCGAAAATACCAAAATGGCAAGGAGCGCTTCGTGTCTCAGCAGCTGCTTATCAGATTTGTCATGTCCGTGCCGGACTCTCCCGTTCCGAGGAGGTGGGCTAGAATCGATTTTGCCGGTCTTGTGGGCATGATTGACCCGGAGCGTAAGGAAGCGGCGGCAGCGATTGTCCGTAAGCAGGGCGCCAGCGTTCATCTGTAATGATTACCGGCGACCATGCGGAAACCGCGCAGGCCATTGCCGAGCGTTTAGGCATTCTTCCTATGGGTGAGGATAACCGTTGCCATGTTTTAACCGGTGCTGAGCTGAAATGATGTCCGATGAGGAGCTGGAAAAGAAGGTTCCGGAGATTTCCGTTTACGCCAGAGTTTCTCCGGAGCATAAGGTTCGAATCGTGAGAGCTTGGCAGAAGAACGGCAAGATTGTTTTCCATGACCGGTGACGGAGTAAATGATGCTCCGCCTGAAAAGCAGGCGGATGTCGGCGTAGGTATGGAATCACCGGAACGAGTTTCCAGGTGCTTCTGACATGGATCACTGGCTGAAACGATAACTTTGAAACCATTGTGGTAGCCATTGAAGAAGGAAGAGTCTCTCCAATATTCAAAAGGCGGTACGGTACCTGCTTTCCGCAAACTTCGGAGAAGTGATTACCTCTTTGTGGCAACCCTCTTTGGGCTGGACCATCTTACAGCCGGTACACATCCTTTGATTAACTGAGTAACTGACGCCTTTCCCGGCCATCGCTTTTAGGGAATGGAAAGGCTGAGCCGGATGTAATGCAATGCCAGAGAAAAGAGCTCCAGCTTCTCTCCAACGGTGTACTGGAAAGCATTCTTTACCAAGTGTCTTTAGAGGTGGATCAACCTGTTCATCTATTGGATGGCAGGACAGTATTTTCCATGAGGAAAATCTTTTCCGAGACCATGGCCTTTTGCTACCTTGGGGCTTTTTACAGCTCTTCCATGCCTTTAACGTAAAGGTCCGTTTTTCCGCTCCTGTTCAATGGAAATCTTTGGACAATATTTACTTAAACGGTGGCATTGCTTTTCTGCCTTCTTGCTTTTTAGGCGTAATCGTTACCCGGGAATCAATCAGTTCTTTGATGTAACTCCTCCAAGCCTTATGCAGTGGGCTATGGTTTTAGGCGTTTCTGTAAGCATTATTGTGCTGTGGAGATTGCCAAGGCAATTTTTCAGGACGATGAGAAAGCAGGCATAATAATCTTCATAGAAAAGAGGCTATAATCAAAATCTTCTTTAAATTTTGATTATAGCCTCTTTATATGAGGAGGAGATGTTTATGCTCTGCTTTTCATCGTCCATGATCTTACCCCTATTAAAGGGCTCTCTGCATGCGAGCCATCTCCCCGTGAAAAGACATCCCTGTCCTTTCTAAAAACTACTATTCCGGGAAATTTTCCTTCTGAAAACCTTTTAATGTCCCTATGTTGGAACTGCTGGCTACCAGGTTGGAACCGGAAACCACAGGCTTGGGAAGGTTTGATCCGCTGGCCTTTGCACCATTATTCTTGCCCGGCTGCGCTCCCGCCCCTCCTGATCCGGATCCGCTTCCGCCGCCGGAGAAGCTGATGATGGTCTTTACCGGAGTAGTGCTGGCAACTTCCTGTGTGCTCTGCTTCTGCTCTGACAGAAGGATATCCTTTCCGGCCTCATATACAGCCAGTACCATCAGCATTTTACCCAATGTCCTCAGCATCTACCTTGTAGCTGTCCCTTCTCGAGGAAACCAAAAGCTCTCCGAACTTAGGTCCTTCTTCCTCCGCAAATAGTAGAATATCCGCCTACCCACTGCCGTAGCCGTGAAGAAGCTTTCCAAAGCTGCCATCGTGTAAGGTGCTCATGAAGAACCATTTTCCGGTATCATTCTTCTGCCAACCGGAATACAGGCTACCGTCCTCCTGTAAGAAGAACCAAGCATCGTCGGTGTAACCAACCCTGGTACTTGCTTCCATCAGGCTTTTACGAAGGACCACTGTCCCGCTTCAAGCTTCCAGCTTCCTCTGTATTCTGTGAAGCTGCCATGGCAGGCATTGCAGATACCAATAAAGCTGCTCCTAATCCCCAAGGCCAAAAGGCTTTGCTTTTCTTTTCTATCTCATTCTCCTTTGTCTCTGATACTTAAATATTTTTAAAAGTTCTTTCCATCGGAGATAGTAACATATCCTTCTATTTTTCTCAATATTTGGCAGAAATGTTATTAATTTTGTTAGAAATATTTTAGAATTTAATTTTTCTATTCAAATAATCTTTAACAACTTGTCTTGAATATGGTTGCCTGGATACTTTCCTCTCTGTAAGAAGAAAAATATTTGTAACTCAGCCGGTCTTCACCATTTTTCCGTGAAACAGGATCATCCCAGGTGCAGTCTACATAAAGCCAGCCACCGTCTATCCACACCCTGTTCCATGCATGATTTTCCTACCGTTCCGTCTCCTGCCAATGGATTTGCCCAGTAAGACCCTCATGGGGAATCCCCAGTACAGTCATAAAATAGTCAAAGGCCTCCACATATCCGTTGCATACCGCAAGCCCATTCAGCATCACCCTTCGATATAATAAGAGTCTCTGGAATGGTCCGTCTTCTCGATTTTCAATATCATATTTGGTATTTTGATTAATCCAGTCATGGACTGCCTCTCACTTTTTCCCTGTCACTCATGCCGTCATTGCAAATCTGCCCTGCCACTTCAAAAATCTTGAGCTTTGCCTTAGCTTCCGGGCTATCCTTTTCCAGCCCGTATCCCTGTCTTCCTTCGGCTATACCAAAATGGCGATAATGGAGCCACAACTCTCCCTATCCATACCGTGAGCGGCACAAAACATCCGGGTAATCTTTCGCATATTGCTCTGCATCAAAAGCTTCCCTGCTGTCCGAAGCTATAAGTCGTTCTCCTATCTCCTTTAATGGGAGAAGCGTAGCTTTGTAGCGTAAACAGGAATGGCAATAGCAGAAAAAATAATGCCTTTACTCCTTTGTATCCAAACCCTTCCATTATGACCTCCTCACTATCCTTGTTCGCGTCATGTTTTGCTTAAATTAACTGCTGAACTTCCTGTTGTATCTTTACCAGTCGTTGTAACACAGGACATGCAAGCTTTCGTTTTATTTCTACTTTTAAAATAGAACGAGATACCACAGACTTTTTAAGCAATATTTATTAAGAATAGTACCTTTACAGACTGTTCCGTAAAGGGTAGATCTGAATCTTAGGAAAGTCTTCTAGAATCATCTTAAAGAACATCCTTTTTGACTTAGTTTTTGCATTATTACTTTAATGGTAAGTCTTTTAGAAATCTACATTCTTCTTTTCAATGTGCAGACATTTGAGGATATATAGAATCCATATTGGGGTTACGGTACCAGATAGAAGAATACCAATAATACTGCTCAAAATAATTTTTAAGCTCCTCATCCTTAAACTCATATCCATATCTTGCATACATCTCGTTTACAATCATTTGAGCAACGGATCTCTGTCCCGGAAAAAGATAGTTTGGATATTGCGCCATCAGTCCGGTCATATCTTGCTTGGTAATTAACCTGCTGGAACCATAGGGACACAGGTATTCAGAAGCACATCTGTACTCCTACAGCTACTCTCCGGAGGAGCCGCAGCTAGAGTGCCGGTGCGGAGGAGCCTCTGTAGGTGCTTCTGTAGCGCTTTCCGAGGGAGCAGTTTCGTCAAGCCGGAAACAGTATAGCTTATTGCCTTCTTACTGGGAATGATACCGGCTGTTTCATAATAGTAAATCGGATTGTATCGTAATGAAATCTCCACCTTGGAACCATTCGTTAATACATAATTCGGGGTTATTACGAAATCTTCTTCTTTAAGACCTTCCGGCAAAAGAACTCAATTCCATATAAGCATTCCCACTTTCACCCATGCTTAAATTTCCATTTTTTCCGAAAAATATCCTCTTTTTCCACAGAAGCATCTGTATGGGCTTTTCACTTTTTATTGGCAAATTTCAATTTACAGTTTAAATACCGAATGTCTCCGTCATCCAAATCCCATTGATAAGCAATGAATTTACTTTTCAATGTTATTCTCTTTGATCCAGATTTGGGGACTGATGACATCCAGCAAGTGAAGCCATGGGAGAATCATAAAGCCTTTCTATCCCATCCTCTTTCGCTAAGTTTGTAAAGGATAATTTTTCCCCATAATCACTTTCGATTCCGTCCCAATCAATTTCCACATCCGCCACCGCATAGCCGCTTTGGTCCATGGAAAATTCACCTTCACATATCCATCTAAAGGAATCGTGGTCTTCTTGAAAAATCGAAGATATGCCCAGGATCCGCCACTTCCAAGCAACATAGCAAAAGAAGAAGAACAACAAAAATACTATTGGAATCTTCTGTTCCAATGTTTTGCTCTCTGTAGTGCCTGTGGGCTTGCTGTCTCTATAGATACCTTTTTCCACTCTTTGGAACTTGAGGAACAGAACTGGGTTCTTCTTCAGCCTTTTGAAGAATATGAAGGGCTTGCTTTTCTTTTATCTTTTGTCAGGTGCTGATCCGGCTCCTTCTTAGGCTTTTGGATAAATCTCCGAGCTCGTCTCTTTCTTTGACTCGGAAGTTTCTCCGTTTTAGTATCCTCTCAAAATCGGCAGTGGAAGGTCTCACTTTTTCCCCACAGCGCCCACAGAACAAAGCATCCTCATCATTTTTAAAACCACATTTTTCTACAAAAACATCCTATACTCCTTTTTGCAATGCATCTTTTGTTTCTAGTTTTGGAAATCTCCGATATTTTCCTTCTGTCCTGTATTTTTTCCCTTCTACTACTTCTGATAAAGAAAGAATCAGCAAGAGTAAGCTAGCAAGAGTAAACAAGATAAATATTATAACGACTGAGAGTGGAAAAATAATCCCACCTCCGTGGGGATGTAATTGGGCTATAGCAAGTTCTCTTTGTATAAAAGAGAGCTTCTAAGCTGTAGTTTCGTTTCTTTCGAAGCAAAATACAGCTGGCTTTTGTTTAGAATCAGGATTCAGTTCCGTAAAAAGAACTGTTTTATTATCCAAGGCAATATTGTCAAAACTGCTTTGAGCCAATAGCGTTCCTTCCTCTATCTTTTGCTCTTGGAAGAAAATCGTCTCATCCCTTTTCCCTTTTATATAAAGAGAGAAAGCTAAATCTATCGGGGCCAAAAATATGAATCTTTCCCTTATCTTGAAAAAGAAGAAGGGACTGTCTTCTATACTGTATTTTCTCCGAAAAGGGATAGCCATAGGCACTCCGGTAGCATCCAAAAGCTCTATGTCCGATTGCCCAAAACAGGAATTAGGCGAAAGTGTCTTTTCACTATCTCCTTGCTTTTGTTTCCTCCCTCGGTTTTCCCTCCGAAAGATTTTTCTATCATACGCATAAGAGAATGGTTTTCAGAAATGCCCTCCTTCCCGGCAAAGGAAAATGTCCTTCCGTATCGATGATAGGAAACAGGATACTGCACGGATAAATCTCCTTTATTGATAATGTTGAAAATAGGGGAGAGACTCCTCTGTGCTTTGTTCCAAGGAATGGTTTGGCGTATTCAGTCCATATACAATTACTGAATTTTGATCCCAGGAATTTTCTAAAAACTTTTTCCCCAGCATCTCCGCTACTGCTGCATTTTGCCCCTCCGGTAATAAACAAAGCATATTCTTTGTCTTTCTCTTACGGTATAAGAAGATTCCGTCCCTGGTGTAGTCATCGTAAAATGCTGAAAAATTCCTGATAGATGGAGTCACAATCCTCCTGTATTTCTTTCCGCATCTTCTGATAATCATAGGGAAAATGATATTTCGTCCCCTTTAGTTCCTAAGGAAATCATGAAGAGTAAACGCTCTTTAACACGACTGTCTTCTCTTCTCCAATGGTCATATTTCGCAGCTGCAAAGCTAGCTCTACTGTAGGGATGGCTCTCATAGCTTCCTTCGTATGTGGTAATTTTACCAAATCTTAAGCATTTATAACAGTCTTCAATTCCCTTTTTCCCACTGTTGGCAGCATCACAAAAATACCGCAGCCATCTTAGCATACTCAGCATTGTACTCCGCATGTTCTTCCTCAAAGAAGGATTTGGTATTCCAATAAAAATTTATCGGATAGGAAGCCTGCATCACAAAGCTTCCCAGATGCCTTTTCAAGTCTTCCTCTGTCAAAAGCTTCTGAGTATCCAACTCCTCCACATCCTTCGTTTTTGGTAAATATCTTAGCCTTATGAAAAACCTCACTGTATTCTCCGTAATAATCACTTTTATCAATAGCATTTAACGCTACAAACTGGTCCCAGCCCATTTCTACAATCTCTTTTATGGTAGCAAATTGTATGCCCATAGAAGGGGTAACCGTTGTAGCATCAAAGAGGCCTTGATCATCACAAAGCTTCTGGTACTCTATAATATTGTCTGAGTCACCATAATAATCCCATTCCGTTTCCACATAAGACGCCACTTCTATGTCTTTTGATTTCATTTCCATCAATATAGGAGTAAATGATATAGTAGCGCATTTCGCCATCCATATTCTGTTCTCCATTAGCATCTACATAATCTCCCCTATTCCAATAATGAAAATACACTCCGGGGTAATTAGGGTCAGCGGTATGATTGGTTCCAAAAACCGTACCCTATAGTTGTCCATATTCCCTCTAAAAACCCTCAAACCATCCTGGCCATACTTTATAACTTTAGCCGAAGAATAAGTTCCATAGGTTTCGTTGGTGCCAATAATAAGCTCCGGAATTTTATCCCCATCCATGTCCCAAAGGGCCATAAGAGGATCACGGGTGTCACTTAGAACATTTAGTTGTTGTCCTTCCATTACCAGATATTGGTAAAAAGCCTTAGACCATTCTGGCCTTGATTCTTCCTTATCTTTTTCTTCATTCTTTTCTTCCTCCTCTGCCCAAGAAGAATCCCTTTTTCCAAAGAAACTCCAATGCTTCCCTATAACCCATTCCCGTTTTGGGATGTCAAATTGAAGAAGAGGAGATTTTTTCTCCCTGCAGGGTGGAAAATACAATTTCTGAAAGCTGCCCGTTTTTCCGAAGCCAATCGGCATCTATATCAGAGGCTTGTTCCGGGATATTCCAATCTTCCGTTAATTGTCCATAGTTCTCTTCCTGTTCATCCTGAAAGTAGTAATATAGAGAATTACTTCCTTTCATTTTGAATAAACAATAGGAATTTTCAGCTTCTTTTTTATCCCTATCCACGGACTCCATAATATTATGGAGTCTTCCATCATAATACTGAGTAAATACTAAGGAGAGCATTTTCCTCTCCATCCTCTTCCTTATCGCTTTCCAATAGAGAAGATCTTTTCACATCATCTCCGTTAACATCAGTAAAGGCTACTAAAAGGCAGTTCTTTTTCCCCAATTATATGCCAAAATCTCTTCCTTCTCGGATTGTAAAAATAGGAAGATAGGCCTGATAAGCTTCATCATTTTTCAGTAAGTCCAAGTTTTCTTCCTGCTCTCTTTGAATGGGCAAGGATTTCACGGTTCCCATACGAAAACCGCCATACAGTGAACCCAGTAATATCAAAAAGGAAAGAAGGGCAATCAGTCTATTATTTTTCATGTCTTACACTCCTTCCTGTGTAGGGTTGCCACAAAGATCACAGAATTTAGCGGTTTTGGGCAATGGATTTCCACAATGGCTACAATACTGCAATGCTTTTTCTTTCTTTTTGTTCTTCTTTATAGGGCTGGCTTTTTCACAGAGGGTCTTTCCGATAGACCTCTGTCCAATGAATCATTTTCTGAATTTATGCTTTCTGAAGAGCTGCTTGGTTTTGCTGTAAACATTCCTCGAATATATGCCTTGAATTCCTTTTCCTGATATAGAAAAAGGGCATACTCTATAGACAAAAAGACAGCTGCATCCACACCACTCTTTGGCGAATACCTCTTATGGAAGAAAAGGCCAAAAGCATATAGGCAATGGGTAATACGGCCAAAATCACCAAAATAGCAAACAAATCGACTCCAGCTCTTTTCGCATTTTCCCATCTCAAAAGCACAGTAAGGCATAAAATACAAGAAAAAGAAAGAAAAGGCTTTGAATAGTAGTACTAAGCCAAAATAGGACAGTTCCTCATGCGGGTTTTAGTGATGAAGAAAAAGATGAAAATCATAAAAACTATTCCAAGCCCAAATAAAGAAAAAGCAAAAGAAAAAGCATGCTTAGAGGAAACCTCTCTCTTTTAAAAAGGTATAAAGAAATAGAATAGAGGATAGCCCAAAAGCCCATGATCTAAGGGTGCACCACAATACCGTATAGTCCTACACAAAGGCTAAGCCCAGCCAAAATGGCAATAAGCAAATCAAATCTACTAAATTTAATCCCCGAATATACTGCCATAGCCAAGTAAGTTCATTATCCATCTTCTGCATTTTTGGAAGTAAATATTAGGCTGTTTTTGCGTTTTGGGGTTTGATGCTTTAGGGCTTTCGGTATTTTGGAAGTAGGCATTTGGACAGCAGGGCTTTGCAGGCTTGGCTTTTTCTCTTTCTCGACAGAGCTTTTCTAACTTTGTACCACATAGACTACAAAATTTGCCCCCTTCTTCCTGATTGCCACAGTGCGGACAAGTTATCATTGCAATCCTTTCTATCTTCTTTTTAGGACCCTTCTACCTTAGAAGTATATCTCACATTGTTCAATATTAGCTTTCTCAGTACAAAGCTCTTATATAGGGAGATTTGCCTGTAGCTTCTTTATAGCAGTCTAATAATAGCTAAATAGGGAGGTGTAAACATAATACTCTATCGCATACTTAATGATGTATAAAATGACGCAAACTATCACCCCTACAAGAGCGCCCTTTTACAGGACTGTGCCCGTTTGGGATATTCTTCTTTCCAAGTCAAATATAAAATAAATCCGATAAGAGGAATGAAAAAGCTTAAAGTGCTCATCCAAAGGTCCCCTTCCACACGTACCGGTGCAGCAGTATTGTTGCCCAGTTTCGAAAAGGGTGTCTGTAATTCAGTGCTCTCGGATTCTTGTACAGATACGCCAGCTTCCCCCTCTACTTTAGGACTCTTTTTCCGGAGATGCCCCATATTCGATGCTTCTATCCCGGCTATTACTTCCTTTCGTAGTTTCTTTATGCAGGCTTCTGTCTTTAATGTTGCTTCTCTAAAATGCTCTACATTTTGGGAGAGTTCCTCGATAGATTCTGACTGACCTTTTTCTTCCTCTTCTTTGGTTTCCTTAACAAGGTCTTCTTTAGGATAGCCTTCCAGCTTTGTACCACAATTTCTGCAAAAGCGCTGATTAGCTGTAAAGGGCTCTCCACAAGCAGGGACAGTTAAGGCTTGCAGCACTTACAAGATTTAAGGAAACAGCTTGTTCGATAAAAAGACAGTTGCTCTTCCGCCGCTTCCATTTTCGTTTCCACCACTTTTGACAAAGCATGCCTTCTTTCACTTCATGATTACAATTCGGACATTTCATAAGCTCTCCTTTTTGGTCTCTTGTTTAAAATATTTTCGTTTTTCTTATATGAGCTTTTATCACTATCAGTTAATTGGCTGAATCTGGGCTGAATAAGCCAGTTGCCCTTCCCATCAATCATGCTGTAAAGACCATTTTCCTTACCACGGCATTAATCTACCATCCTTCTGCAAAATCCTTGACCTCTTCATAGCAAGGGAATAATCTCATTATAATTCCAATCAATATATCCACCCATACGCTCATAATCATCATAATCTTTCGTTTTATATGCTGCTATCGGTATCCCCTATGGGAGTACGCAGCACATGATCTTTTCCACTATGACGCCATTATGCTCTAGCTTCGATGGAAAGAAAAATTTCCGGATTCCATCTATGATAGCCCAATCCGGTGCCTCTCTCCCGTTTTCTACCAGGCTTTCCCACTATAAAAATTGCTAGCTCCATAAAACTGAGGCTGAATAACCCAATTGTATTCTCTATCTATAAAACCATACCAATATCTGACCATCCTGTTTCACAAGTGCAACAGCATAATCATCTTTAAAAAGGGAAGATATAGTCATAATATGGGCTAATGATATTACCAAACTCATTTGCTAATGCCATCTTTTCGCTACTATCTAGGACTCTCACACCATCTGAAAATGTATACATTTGGTCAATACGAACCCCATCATCCCACTAAACGAGAGCTCACATTGTAATAAACGGGCTTATTCAGTTCAATGACATCTATTGCAAAATCATAACGACACCCATCTTGATCTATAATAAAATACTCTCCGTTCTTTTGAACTATAGTCCACTCCTGATTAAATATACTGGCATAGTCATAGGGTCCAAAAACTTTCTTCTCCATTTTTATTTAAGTACCAATATTCTTGTGTCCAGTTATAATAAGTCAGGGCAAAACCCTCTTTAAAGTTTGAAACATAGCTGTAACATGGTTGAGTAAATACTTTTTATTGATAATTCCGCATCTCTCACTATCCTGTATCTCATCCGGGGTTACTTTGACAACTGCTGTCCCATCATGAAAATCTCCAACAACCTCAAATCGGGGTTCAATAACTGTATTTCCATGAACATCAATGTACCCCATAGTTCTGTCTCATAGTCCTGTACAGCCGCAAGACCCTCATAGAAAGTTTACTTGGGAGATATTGAGGAGGAATAAACCCACTCTCCTTATTGATATAACTCCCATCTTTCCTCATCATAGCGCAGGTGAGGAGCGTTAGCAAAAAGCTTTTCATACTGTGTCAGAGATTCTTCATAGCTTTTTGTGTGAACTTAAAAGAGCAAATTTCTGTTCACTGCAGAAAGCAGTATAAGGCAAAACAAAAGGCAAAAAGGGATATACCATTTTCTCATATTATAAGCTCCTTTTTATAATGATTTTACTACTTGTCAGGAAATGACTTTTCCGGATTTTACAGCCTTTTGTATTTCCGATCAGCTATAATACACTATTCCTACACCAATCATCAGAGCAAATAAAATTCTAAAGTCATATATATTTATAGTTTCTCCTCTTGCCTTTATTGTATACGGTAAAGCTCTGTCACATGCTCTCCTGAATGCAAGTGGATTGTGTCCTCATCCAGTATTTCCACCTTAAATGAAACCAGATCCTGGGTTAAAAACTGGTACACTCCAAGACCAGTTTCCCTCGATAAAAATACATAGGTATCTTTTGGGCTGTACATATTGCAATTTATCCCATCAAAAGACACTCAAGCTACGGGTTGTGCCTGTCCGAAGCCATAGCTTCCTATATCTTCCACATACACCCTCCAGAGAAAAATCACTTACTTTCTTTTTCCTTGCTTTCTAAAACCAGCATTTTCCGAAACAGTAGTTTCCTATAAATATCATCGGAGCTTCTGTACTGTATGATAGTGTTTCCTGCTCGCTCCTCTTCTCCTCTCATATCTTTCTGTATTACTGTAGAAGAAACTGCCAGAGTCACAAGACCCTCAGTTTTTCTCACATGCTGTAGTAAGGAGCAGGACATCGAAGAGAAAAAGGCTTTATATGAAAAATTCTCTTCATATTCCTCCACTACAACTACTTATTCAAAACGAGCGTTAGCTATACCAATTGGTCCTCCCCAGTATGATACCTTAATTCCTTTCAAACGAACTTTTCATAACCGGAAATATCCACATCAATATCAGAGTTCTGCATCATATAGATATCATCCGTTACATAAAACTTTCATCCTCTCCGGATAGCACCTGTAAAAGCATACGCTGATCCTCTTCCCAAGAACTTTTGCAGGAAAACAGTAGCTTTTCAAACCAGAGTATAGCTGCAGAATTATCAAACTCGATATATTCTCCAGACAATAACGAAAACACTTGGTATAAGATTTATTCTCGATTACTTATGTAGACTCTTTATGCCACACCCCCATAGTTTAATAAATGGAGTCGCATTATCAAAAAGTAAGTCCACCCTTTTACTAGCTATTTGCACTTTCACCTGTGTATTGCTTTTGTCAGCATTTCGGCTTGTCCATGCCCATGTTTCTGGTCTGCGCTACTCTGTTCATCTCCAAGCTCCACTGCCGTTTACCTGGTATCCGTCCGCGTAGTAGCATCTATCATCAACAGCCCCATACGGTCAGCGTACATACACTCTGCAAACGCCATCAGTTGCTGTTTCACATCCACTGCCAACTGCTGATGGCCAATTTCCGTTACCGTAGTTGTACCACCAGCAGCTGTTGCATCATTGACCCAGTATCCAGCAAAAGCCGTGAAGGCAAATGCTCGGTGCAAAGCAGGGTTGTCGCCAAACATTTCATTGTTTTTCTACATTCTGTTTTTCATCTTTTGTTCTTCCTTTTCTGTTTTATATAAAAATTTGAAAGTGTTTACACTCTAGCAGAAAGTAAAGACTTTGTATCTATATCATCTTATTTTATACAAATATATATAATCTTCACTTACATTTCTTACACCTGCGTTGGTGTAAGTTTGGGTGTAAGTACAAGAAAAAGCACGAATTCTCAACATTTCTTAGCAAAAAGTAGTCCTAAAATAAGCACTTGATAAGCTAGCTTCTTCATGAGAACTTCAACTTCCCCACAAGAAACAGCTTACTGATTTTTAAGAAATATGACTTTATAATCAAAAACAAAACTCTTTGCTATAGAATCGATCGAATATATTTTTGCTTATTTTTTCCCTATGTTTCTTTTCCGGCAAAATCAAAAATAGGATTACAAAATGAATAGAAAGAAAATAAAAGAGGAAAACATAGACATAAAGACAAAATAAAGCTCTATATGTTGCCGGATAAGAGAAGAATACTTGTCTCCTCTTCGAAAAATACTCACCAGCCAGAGAATTAAACCCACATAAATGAACTAAATTAGAAAAATGTTTCCCCATCCTCCTTAAAAAGCATAAGTCGAGATATAAAGGAACTGTAAAATTGCAGTAATAGGATAAAACAAAGGAAGGCCCCGGAACACTCTGCATTAAAATCTATCGTATTAGGTGAACAGGAGAAAACCATATATAATGCAAATTCCTAAAACCACTAGGGAAAAGAAGGGGGACAGCAACATTTTCTCTCCGGACAAATGGGAAACACCATAGATTCTCCCCTGTTTTCTTGAACTCTGTCATGCAGGCTCTGGTAAACAGAAAAGAAATTCTGAACAAGAGTTAAAAGAAGGCTAAACAAAAGATCAAGATTTTTCCATCTTAGCAAAATTTCCGTTGCGAACAAAGCTACTAAAATCAGGAAAAACTTCGTGTAAAGATATACATACTCCATGCCGCAAAGGTACTCGGTCAGGTTACAAAAACAGAGTAACAAATACGACTTTGCTTAAGTCATACCTACCTTTTCCGGGAATAATCCTATCTCTTGCTCCATATTTGGAGATATAGGAGATATCTCTCCAGGAGATGCACCCACTCATTCTCTCCGAATTTAATAAGAAATATAGGGCAATCCCTACATCCAGCAAACCGAAGAAAAAGGTAGATATAGCCAGGAAAAAGGTACAAAGGGAAAATGCTGTAGGTGACTGGAGCCAAAACAAAAAGAAATACATCCACTTTGTACTTAACTGATATAAACTAAGCAGTATAAGGAAAATAACGCAGGAAGAAAGGGAAAAATAAATCCAATTCTGCATAAATTTTCTCTGTATTAGTATTAAAGGAAAAGAAAAAGAAAAGGTAGCCATCTTTTTCCTCCGGATAACGATTTTCCCTTTGACATTATCCCTCTTCGTCGATAAAGAAACCTCCTCCCCGGCTTCTTGTGTACATAAATACTGTGGAGAAGGAATTTTTGAAAAGACAGATAGCTCAAATCTTCAGAAAGTCCTGTTTCGCTCTTTCCATTCCTCCTGCCTTTTGTTGGATCATTAGAACCTAAAAGAAATAATGTAATTATCAAAGAAAAGGGAGGGACTTTTGTATGAGCTGAAAACGATAAGAGACAGGACGCCATTTCTTGGGATGAGTATTTTATGGGAATTTGTACTCTATCCGCCCATCGTTCCAAGGACCCTTCCACCCAGGTAGGAGCCTGCATCGTTTCCCACGACCATAAGATTCTCTCCATGGGCTACAACGGCTTCCCCAAGGGATGCTCTGACGACATTTTTCCCTTGGGCGAAAATGAAGGCAGAGCAGGATCCCTATAATGCCAAATATTTTTATCGTAACCCATGCGGAGTTGAACGCTATTTTTGAATTATCGGGGCGGTTCCCTAGAGGGCGCTACGATTTATGTCACCCTCTTCCCCTGCAACGAGTGTGCAAAAGCCGATTATCCAATCCGGAATCAAAACCTTGGTGTATCTGGGAGGACAAATACGCGGATACCCCCGCGGTAAAAAGGCCTCCAAAGCGAATGTGGATGCTGCCGGTGTACGCTATTATCCCCTACCAGCCCACCGGAAGAAGCATTAGCATTCAGCTTTAAAAATGTAAGCTATAGCTTCCCTTCAGTTAGTATTCGGATGCATACTGAAAAATAAAAATATCAATAGAAAGAAATTCAACAGAAATAATGTTTATTCGTTCTGAATCAAAGAAAAAGAGAAATGAGAGTTCGGAAATCATGAAGAGGCTGGATGCCCATTAGGGGACCGGCCCATGATTTTTAGAGGCGAAAATGCCTGGCAGTTGCTTTTTGCCACCATTTTAAGTGCTGAGTGCACCGATGCCCGGGTAAATATGGTGACGGAAAAAGCTTTTGTGAAATATAAAGATTTACAAGCCTTTTGCCGATTGTGATTTAAAGGAGCTGGAAGAGGATATCCATTCCACCGGCTTCTACCATAACAGGCCAAAAATATGAAGGCCTGCGCCAAAGCGCTGGTGGAGGAATGGTGGAGAAGTTCCCCAAAATATCGAAGCCTTTAACCGGCCCTTCCCGGTGTAGGGGCGGAAAACCGGAAACCTGATTTTAGGAAACATTTACCATATCCGTCTATCGTGTGGATACCCATGTGAAAGCGCATTTCCAACCGTTTGGGATTGGCGGACTTCCCGGATCCCACCAAGGTGGAATTTCAGCTGATGGAGCATCTTCCGGAGGAGTTTTGGATTCGTTGGAATACTCCACATCATTGCCTTGGAAGAACCCTTTGTACTTCTCAGAATCCCAAAGTGTAGCGAATGTTATTTGCAGGATCTCTGCCCTTCCAGCAAGAAGGATCCGGAGACCTGGCGGCCTGTAGGGGAAAGAAAGGCTGTCGGAAACAGACTATCGGAAAGAAAAGCCTGCTGCCAGAAGACTGTTGAAAAGAAAAAGTCCAGCGTAGAAGCAAGCGAAAAAGACGAAGGCTACAAATAGCAAAAGAAAACGGCAACGAAATCTTCCGAAAGTAGCAAAAAGACCGTAAGAAAAGCGTTGAAACAAAGTACGGAAAAAGATAAAAGGCAGGAAGAAAAACGTCTACTGTACAGAAAAGTTTGGAGGTTTAGTCCATGTGAATGTGAATTATGCAGAAATTTGGCATTTGACGATGAAGAGGAAGACTATGAGTGCATGGCCGAATTTGATGAAGATGAAATTGCCAAGATGTGGCAGGAAGGTAGCCGCTCTCACTGCCCCAACTGGAAAAGCAATGAAAATGAATATCAAACCGTAAAAATATCAGGCTATCGGACATTTGGCGATATGAGGGAAAGCACGTCAGCCGCTTCTGCTTCCGAGAAAGGAAGAGGATGCTGCAAAAGAAAAAGAAAAATCTGGCGGATTCCATTGCCAAAAAGTGGCGGCAAAAATCGGTTCCTAAATCCTGTGAAACCGTAAATTACCGAGAATAGTAGTATGGTGAGCATATAGATAATGGATAGAATCGGAGAGACTTTATGAATATCGTTTTACATGAACCGGAAATCCCCTTTAATACCGGAGCCATCGGCAGAACCTGCGTGGCAACCAAAAGTACCCTGCACCTGATTAAGCCCTATGGCTTTATTTTGAATGATAAAAACATCAAAAAGCCGGCATGGATTACTGGTCTTTTATTAAAAGCTTCGGGAATATATTTCCATGAGGAATTTATAGCAAAGTGTGGAGGAAGAAAAGAGGGAAATGGAAAAAGCGATGGGAGAAACTTCTCCTTTGCGCTCCGATTTATCCGCATTAGAGAACATATCTTCTAGCAATGCGCCCTCTGAAACTATATCCGATAAAAATACTTCCGGCACAAAAATTGCCCTTCCCAAGGTTTGGTATGCCACCTACCAAGGCTCATAAAACCCATACGGAGGTCTCCTTTTCTCCCAATGATTACATTGTCTTTCGGAAAGGAATCCGCCGGTATTCCGGAGGAAATTCTGGTAGATAACGAGGAACAGTGTATCCGTATTCCTATGCTGGAGGAAGCTCGCTCCTTAAATCTTTCCAATTCTGTAGCCATCATTTTATATGAAGCCCTTTCGGCAGCAGGATTTTCCTTCTTAAGTAAGGAAGGGCGTTACATCATTTGCAGTGGAAGGAATAGAGATACTACTTTCTCTGAGAATACATATATTCTTCTTCTAACTCATCAATCAGATATAAGTCACTTCTGCAATGCATATCGGAAATGCCTTGGCTAATGAGTTGATAAAGCTCAGATTTATAAAAAATCCAAGGCATTTTTCTAAAGATATTTTTTCTCTCTGCAAAGCCTGCTATAATGCGGGCGTATAGTAAAAAGAACGGGATGGGCATTCATAGCTTTACCCTCCCATTCTTCTCATCACAGACAAAAAGCTCCTGAAGGATATATTCTTTTTCCTTGCGTATGAAGCACCTCATATTCCGGTATGATATAGTTTCTGCAAAAAGTTCTTTCCACTGCTAAGCCCTGATAAACACTTGCTCCATCCTTATGCAAAGCTTCTGCTAAACTTTTCAATACAAAAACAGGGTAAATTCCAATTCATGAATGTTATTCAGTTTGTTTTCTACCGATTCTTTCATCAAATCACCTCTACTCATTCCCTAACTATAGTTGTATCTTAGCATATATGCATTCTATGCAAATACTATTGCAAAAAGTAAATTTTTGCTTCATTTTTAAACTTATAACCTGATTGCACTAATGCTTTATTTTCTTTATAATCATTACTATAATTCTGTTTGAAAATCCTGACATAAAATCTCCAACATTTATCCGCTCTTAGGTTTTCCACAGAATCATTCTTGCCACAGTTAAATATTTTTCAAAAGGAGAATATCGTTATGGAACAATCCAAAATCCCCTCTTGCTTTGCTCTGTCCTCTTTACTCTTACATTATCCTTTAGTTTGCTTTGCAGGAAGCTTTGGAAAGCAGGATGCCAGGGGTATATTGGTATCAAAATGATGACGAAGTTACCCCAAAATACTCTGGCAATGGATTGATGGATGGCGATCACATTGCCTACTGCTACTACTTTGATGCAGGGTTGCCTCTAGAACCAAAAACGCCGGATGGATATCTGGTGAAACCCAGTGGAGAATGGATTTTTGATGAGCTTTTATTTTCCGGCAACAAAGATTGTAAATACTCCGAATGTGGATGCCAATGTCTTTACCTTTATTTAGCCGCTTCCATCCACTATGGAATGTTTGATCCCTTTAACGAGAGCAGTTTCCTCCGTTGATTTTACACAGAAAAGCAGCCAACCGCCGAACAACAGACAAATCTTGTACTTTAACGGTTCTACCCAGCCCCTATTAGTGTGAGCACTTTTCCGACTTTGCAGCAAAATATTTGAGGAGCAGTCCGTGTTCTGATGAGAGAGAAAGCGATTGCTTTGATCGATGTAGCTATAGGCAAGCGCTGGAAGATTTATTTGGGATTAGATGTTGAGTGATAAAGCCTGGGAGTCTCACAATCAAAGGTGGCGAAAATTACAATCCTCATCAATAAAGATACTGCTGTCGTGAGTAGGTAGGAGACTTTGAGCGGAAGAAGAACCTTTACTTTAATACAGAAAGCATTATTTCTCGAAGATGGAAAATGGACTGTTAAAAGGAAAATTTGCTTCGTCTCTTTATTGAGGGGGAGCCAGAAAACACTCTACCGCATCTGTTGCAGATGAAAACTCCCGTCAAGGTGTTTCTTTGGACATTTAACCGTACAAAAAGCTGAAGGTGACAAAGGAATAAAAATTTACATACAAGCTTTATAGAAAGACTAAGCTTTCGTAAAAGAGACTAGGCTCAGTGTCTCTATAAAATTAGTGGAAAATTGCTTTAAAAGGACTCGATAAACGCATAAGCCGGATTAATCGGTCCTTTTCACTATTTCATCTCTACTTAAACTCTTCTTATACAAAAGAGAATAGAAAAGTCATAGGTGTGTTAAAATAATAAACAAAATAAAAGCTTGGCACCACTATAATCTGCTGTTTTTACTTCCTCTATTCGCTCCAAGAACTTGAGGCGTCTCCATGAAGGTCTTTTCGGGTCTCTCTCTGCTCCCAAGTACCTGTGCTGTGGGAGCTGTTTTCAAGCGGAAGCTGCTCTGTCTGCACCCAAAACTTCTCCATTGTTTTCCACCGTTGTAGCGGGAAGAACTTGTTCCGGTGGGAATAGAGGCTCCCAATACTCTTTTGGAGAATTTCCACTCGGAAGGGATAGAAGCAATTCTCTCACCGGAGTTGTTAGATATATTTCGTACAGAGTATTGCTTGTAGTATCAGGAGGGTTCTGTGTATTGTCTTCTTGAAGGATTCTGATGATTTTCCGCCATTGGGGGATTCTGTGTTTTTCACCATTCTCCGTATCCTTCTTTTTCCGGATTATTCTCCTCCCGGATTCTTAGCTTCAGATCGAATTTACCAGAACATTAATATAGCTGGTAGCCTCATTATGTTCTATCGCAGTATCATAAACCCTCCACAGGTATCTTCTTTATTTCAAAACTTAACAGCTTGGTTTTCTGCATCCGTTTTTATTGTATTGAAAAGTATGCTGCCAGTCATTGCCATCATTCTAAAATTACTTCATCAACGACTTTCCCATTTGCCAAAAGTAGAACCTTCACATTTTTGGAGGGCCTTCTCCTTTCCAAATTTTCGTTACGGGAATAGCTGTCTTTTGCATCCAAATAATCGCGCATTTGTAATGACAAACTTCGTGTCCTGAGATCCGGTAATATACTGTTTTAAAGCTCACTCTATCGGCTCTTTCCCACCGTATATCAATCTCTTTTCCGTTTTCGCATCTCTTCCTATCCAAATCGGTAAATCTATGATAAGCTTCATAAAAATCGTCATCTCTAAGAACAATGTTTTAAATCTCTTTCCATTTCTCAAGAGATGTACAGTTACCTTCGGATAGATATCTGCCATAGAAGGATAGCCTAAATACGAAGTATCCTTCCACTTGGAGCAGAAAGAGTATTATCCCTTCCCTAGCATCCCCTTCGCGGACGAGACGATGCTCCTCATCAGATACATTTAAAGCATCATCATGTATCAAATCTCTATAGGGAGAGAGGCCGAGAAAGGAACTCCCGGCTTTAAAATCCAATCCTTTCGTACGAGAATATCCCTTTTTATCCGGTCTTCGACTTTCTTCTTCTCATTTTGATATTCCAAGAGAATTTTCGAGCTTTCATTAAATTGCTCTTCCATGACAAAATCTCTTCTATTTCCCATCTTATATCCTAAGGAGGATTGACTTCCTTGACATTATAAGATTCTTTGATGAGGTTATTTTACTGTTGCAATTCCATCTTTACGGAAACAAATAATCATAACCGGTGTTAAGGCTATACACCAAAAATTCTCCACCTTCTAAAGGGGTTCCATCCTGCTTATCCGTCTTTCGAATTTTAATGCTAAATCCGCTTTTGTTCAAAAAGAATCTGCGGATTCCTGTACGGTGTAGCTGTGTTCTTGTGCCTTTCACCTCTACATTTAACAATTCGGCTTTTATTCTTATAAACTGATCCTTTATGGAAACTCAATAATTTCTACAAAATAACGAATTTCAAAAGCCTTCATTAGGACTTCATATGTCCCACCTGTACTGTATACCTCCTGGCTCTAGATTCCAATACCGATCGATATAATTTATATCCGGATATTGCTTTTCTTCCGCAGGGGTATCTTCCCCATCTGTTCTCAGAGAAAATACGGAGCCGGGATTCGCCTCATCATCCTCTGCAGGAACAAAAATCTTCTTTTCCGCTTCCATCCTCTCGATACTCTCCACTTCTCCATACACCCCTACGGATATGCGGGATGTACTGCTCTTTATTCTCAAAATCACTGTTAACATTGTAGTATGCCGGATTAAAAACCGTAGCATCTCATTTTCTAAAAGTATCCTGAAAGATAAAGATTTTCTAACCATCTTCCTGATGTGTCCTTCAAAGTTCTTCCCATCAAAAAGCGAACTAGATACTCCAAAAAGATAATGAGAGGAGCCTTCAGTATCCTTTACTTTCTTGATTCCCCCATTTACCAGCTCTTTAGTAAAAGTAATCGGATGATTAGATTCCTGTTTTCGGCTTTTTCTCCTTATGCTCATCGCTCTCAGCAGCCTTGCCCAGAGTTTCCAGCCTCTTCTGTGCCCTCTACAGTCTCGGCAGCGTTTCTGTCCTTCTGTGCTTTTCTACAGCCCTCGGCAGCGTTTCCATCTCTGCCATAGTCCCTAGATTGCTTTCCTCCACCAATGCCTCTTCATTAGAATTTCTGTCTTCTTCGCTTTTTGGCATCTGTTCCCTCGTTTATTTCACGTATCGAGCCAAGTACTCCGACCTCTCTGCTATTCTCTTCCCTGCTGCCTGTTTCTGTTTTCACAAAAACTGAAGGGGGTTTTCTCCTGCCTTTGCCGGAAAAGCATCCCTGACAAATCAGCACACACAGAGAATGCCAAGAGTCTTCTTTGTCTTCTTCATCTTTTTCCTCTCTCAAATTATTAACATACTTAAAATTTAAAGTTCTAATAGCTTAACATATTCTGAACTAATTATAAAGTAGATTGTATTATTATTTCACTTTAATTTCTTTAATATTTAACTATAGCAAGAACTTCAGCAAATACTTTTAAAATAGTTTCCTCAAAATGCTCTGCTACCCTTTCTTTTCTCCGTAGCAAAGCAAAAATATAAGCAAGACCTCTGCATTATCCTGTTCTTCTTTTTAAGATAGAAAAATAGCGGTAATGACATTTCTTTATCGCCATTACCGCCATTCTCCGAAGCTCTGAACGCTCAAAAACTTCTCACTATATAAATTCTTTTTAGTTATCTCTGCATCTTCCTCAGAGAGTAAAGGTAAATCTCTTCTTGATTTCCTCATCGGATGCCAGGTACTCATCATAGGTGGTGAGCTTATCAATAAAGCTTTTCCGTCAATGATTTCCATGATACGGTTTGCGGTGGTTTCCACAACCTGATGGTCACGGGAAGCAAAGATGATTACGCGGGAAGTTCTTTAAGCCGTCGTTCAAGGCGGAAATCGCTTCCATATCCAGGTGGTCTGTAGGCTCATCCAGAAATCAGGACATTGGATCCGAAATCATCATCTGGAAAGCATGCAGCGAACCTTCTCTCCTCCGGAAAGGACATTGACCTTCTTTACACCGTCATCTCCTTAAAGAGCATTCTTCCAAATACCTCTTACAAAACTGGTATCCTTGTCCGGGGAATACTGGTGTAAGCTTCATTCCACAATGGTATCCTCGGAGTTAAACTCCTTGGTATTGTCCTTTCGGAAATAGGGACTGGCTGGTGGTTAAGCCCCACTTATAGTCTCCGGAATCCGGCTCCATTTCTCCGGCAAGAATCTGCATCAGTACGGTCTTGCCAGCTCGTTAGGACCAACCAGCGCTAACCTTATCGGTCACGATTTAAGATAAAGCTGATACTGTCCAAAACCTTTACACCGTTAATGGTCTTAGTGAGGTTATTCACTTCCAAAACATCATTTCCGATTTCTCGGTTGGCGAAACTGATGTAAGGATACTGTCTGGAAGATGGCTTAATGTCGTCCAGCTCGATCTTTCTCCAACGCACGCTTTCGGAGGTCGCCTGCTTGGACTTCGAAGCATTTGCGGAGAAACGCTGGATAAATTCCTGTCACTCCTTGATCTTCTCTTCCTTCTTTCCGGTTGGCTTCCTTCTGCTGACGAGACAATCAGCTGAGAGGACTCAAAACCAGAAATCGTAGTTTCCGGCAAAGAGTGTAATCTTTCCCATAGTCGATATCCGCAATGTTGGTACAAACCTTTATTTCTAAGTAACGGTCATGGCTGACTACAATCACGGTATTTTCAAAGTTAATAAGGAAGTCCTCCAGCCACTCGATGGAGCCTAAGTCCAGTGGTTGGTAGGCTCGTCCAAAAGCAGGATGTCCGGATTTCCGAATAAAGCCCTAGCTAAAAGTACCTTCACCTTCTCGGAACCCCTTTAGCTCGTTCATCATCTTTATGGTGAAGCTCCGGACGATGCCTAAGCCGTTTAACATGGTCTCCGCATCGGACTCCGCATTCCAGCCGTCCATCTGGGCACACTCTCCCTTCCAGCTCTGCTGCACGGATACCGTCCTTCGTCGGAGAAAATCCGCGCTTTGCGTAGAGCGCATCCTTTTCCTGCATCACCTCATACAGGCGCTTATTTCCCATGATTACGGTGACTAAGCACTGGCAAGATCATATTTAAACTGATCCTGTTCCAATACGGACAAGCGCTGTCCGTGGGTAATGATGACTTCTCGGAAGTGGGCTCAAGGCTCTGGACAAAATCTTTAACGAGGTGGACTTACTGGCACCGTTGGCACCGATTACCCCATAACAGTTTCTCCGTAAACTTTGATATTGACCTCTTCAAAAAGGGCCTTCTTCCCTACGATAGGCTGTCACATCTACTTGCTGCAATCATCCCTCTGCTTCCGATATTTCTGAACTTTTCTACAAAATGGCTTTTTCCTGCCTATTATAAGGGGAAAGCCGAAGAACTGGCAAGGGGGAGGATTTTCTAGAAAGTTCATTAGATAAGACTCATGAAATTTCAAAATCTTTCCTTGACCATAGCAAAAATCTTTTTCCTTCACAAGAAATATTATGTTACTATATACAGCCAAAGTCACATCTGATGCAGAAAAAGAGGTACTATGTTAAGAAAAGAAGTTATGGACGGAATTGAATGAAACATATCCAAAATCTAACGGACTTTGATCATATCCGTTTGTTGGAAGCCGAAGAAGGATATATAGCTGGAAAATAGAGTTTACGGAGAAAAATGCTAAATCATTACGGTGCAGTCCATGGCGGGGTTTTATATACTTTTTGCGATATGGCTTCCGGCATGACTGCCTATAGCTTCGGCGTGACCAATGCAACTCTAAGCGGCAGCATCAATTACTGCCGTCCGGGAAGACCGGAAAGCATATCCTGTCCTGTACTACCCTTCACAAAGGAAGAACCACCATTGTGCAAAAGCGTTTCCATCTCCACTCCGGAGGGGCAGCTTTCTTTACTGCACAGATGACCATGTATGTGACGGGTCCGGTGAATAGGTCTTAGAGCGGAAAAATCTGATAAGATGTAGTATGGGGCTAAAAATCAGGCACGCTCTAGCTAACTCGCTCCTGACTGAGCAGTGGTTTCATGTTAACCACTGCTCACTTTGTTTTCGCAAAGCAACTTCCTTTGAAGTTGGTCTGCATCAGGACGACTTTTCTAATGAAAAGTCTGTCCTTACAGCACTAACTCAAGCTTCTGCTTAGCACGCTTCAGTAAGTACCGGCAGGCCTGAGATTGCCCCCTCTTACAGCACTGTGTTAGCGTCTGATCTGCCGTAACCGTTTTCATCTGGCAGCTGACTTCAAAGAGCACCTTTATCCAGTACATCTTCCGTTTCTTTCTTTACCATTTCCGCAATCTTGCATTGCACTCTTCTAATAAAGAAGAAATAGACTTTTTCTTCTTACCCTGCTTTTTCCAGTTCTTCCTCAAAGGCCTCTCATAATCGTATAAGCCTTAGTGGGCACCTTGCTCTGGTAGCGTTCAATATGGGAGCAGCAATGGCTGTACTGGCTGTCTGCCAAAGCCCCTGATAATGCGATTTGCCCAGTAGAAGCTTTCCGCAGTTACCCGCTTTTCCGTATTGGCAAAGTATTCCGGAGTCTTATCGATATTGGCATAGAAGGGACACAAGGCGTTAAAGGTATTGGAGCCGAAGCATACCCATTCCAAACTGCATATTCCTTTAGGCACATTCGGACGAATCTGGGTAAGGCTTAGGAAAGTGTTTCTGCTGATGCCGATGGACGATACTTTCCTCTTTCCTTTTTCCTCCCCGTATTTTCCGTAGCAATCGTAGGGGTTCCCTGAAAATGTGCGGAAAGAATATATTTTTACATCCTCCGGCGTAATCTTTAATTCGGGCATAAGCACCAGGGGAATGTCATCGGATTCCGGGGTAAACTCCGCATTTTCCCCTTCGAAACGGAAGGTATTTTCGGTTAAAAATATCTTGCCATATACCAGGCTCTTGGGGTGTTATACATGGTCCGCATCGGAATGGGAGCCGAAGCACTCTCTGGATTAATCCAGTCCCTCCGGTCTTTTTTCGATTTCGTCTTCAAAGCGAAGATCCAAATGATTTTTCTTGATAAATTCCTTTAAATCCTTGGAGCAGATATATTCTTCCTGCTGCCCAAAGGCATCTTCAAAATCAAAGTAGTCAATCCCCAGTTGGTTCGGCATCATCACATAGGCATTGTCCGGCACTCTTCTGGCAATGAAGTGATGTCCGCCAATGGTTTCCAGCCACCAGATTTCCTCTGCATCGGAAAAGGCAATGCTGTCTCATCTCGCAGGTTCCGTACTGCTCCAGTAATTCTCCTAAACGAAGCACACCCTCTCTGGCGGAGTGAATATAGGAAGCACCAAAGTCACCGAGATCTTCCTCGTGATTCCCTCCGATCTGCTCCTCTTCGCCATCTTCCGCCTTCTTATACACAACCAGAGGGTCTCCGGAAAGCACCTGTTCATTACTGGTAATGGTTTCGTTGCGGTCATGGAAACATTTTCACTGTTTACCCCTGCTGCCCCCAGATGCTCTCTCTCCCGCCACCGCATTGGGCATGCAGGTATAGCGAAGGGGATTCTTGGGAAGGGAATGGTCACATGGGACAGCACCGAGGTAGTAAGTTTCTCTCGATCCTTCGGTTCCACCACAATAAATTTCTTAGGGGAAAATGATCCTGAGCCGGAATCCTCATTTCTTGCAATCATCGTGGACCCGTCGTAGGATGCCTCTTCCTACCAAAATCGTTGTACAAGCCATCTTCTGCCTCCTTTATGTCTTATCCTTTTGTTATGCTGAGGGTTTGTAGACATTTGTGTTCTGTCTTTAACATGCAATGCCGGTCCCGGGACAGTTCGTTTTTATCTGCGAATCCTTTTAACCGGAACATCTGCTTTGTGCCTCTTACATCCGCTTTCCGTCCTTGTCCTCTATTTGTTCTAGGGCAAGTATACTCCATTCCTTACGGCTTTACCATAGAAGGAGCACGCTTCTTTCCGAAGAGATACCTTATCAGGAACTTCATTTGAAATTACCAACATTAGAAGCTCCGCATTCAGGAACTTCGTGAGAGAGATTGTCCCATTAGGGATGCTCTCATTTCTCTAAATTTCCGGAAAACGAAATAACCATTATAATATATTACCCATTATACATTTTTACAAAAATTTTTAATCCTAAGAAAGATTCTTATTTATGAAATCGCTTATCTTAACTATTAATTATCATTTTGCCGATAATCTAATACCCACACAGAACAAAAACAGAGGGTTCGAAAAAATCTGTGTTATTGGAAATTCTTCATTTTTCGAGAAAATATGGACACATCCTAGGAGGAAAATGAAAAAGAAATGGAATCAGTCCACAAAAATTAGCCTCCATCGGTAGTATTTTGCTTTTTGCTGCTACTGCATTGGCCGGAGTCGTTAATAAGGTGCAAAGCCGCAAGGCTACGGAGGCCATGAAGGTACTAGTTTGAAGTTACCGTAGCTGCCGGAGATTATTCAGACGGCAGTGTTACCTTAAGTAAAACTTCCAGAGCCCATGCCGCAACCGGAAATAAGGAGCATTTGGATGCCTATAATAAGGAACTTACTGTAGATAAAAATCGAGAAAAATTCCGTAGAAGTACGCATAAGTATGGCTTAAGTGCCTCCCGAGGAAGCTGCCCTAAAGGGAATGTCCGATGCTCCGCCTCACCTTGCCGGTTTAGAGGAGCAGTCCTTCGCTCTGGTAGCGCAGGGAAATAAAGAAGAGGCTCTGACTCTTCTTTACGGCGAGGACTATCAGGCCAAAGAACAGGAAGTTTCCGACTTCTATGATACCCTTTATGATGAGGGTGACGAAAAGAACTGAGGCGGAGTGCTGCGGCAGAGCAGACAGCTTCTATCACCCAGTTCCTAAGCCTCTTCCTTTGATTCCCGCCATTCTTCGTTCTTGCAACCGTTTACTTTGTAAGAACAGAGCTGATGAAGCCTACCCCTAGCCATCAAGAATTGTATGCTGGGACTTTCTCAGGGTGAGCTGATGAATACCCATTTGGCCCTTCCTGTAGATGAAACCGAGGTGGGCAGCACCGTAAAAGCCATTATAGGATATGAATGCCCACTTAAAGTCCGTTATTGCGTGGATATCGTGTCGTTTTAGGCAATATGGCTGCGGGAAATTTCGTGACGAAGCCGCTGCCCGAAGATGTACAAGGGAGACTATTCTGCCATCTGTGAATCCTTAAAGACCATCCAGTCCATGCTGAAGGGCACTTTATTGAAATTGAAAATGCCTCTAAAGAGGTCAATGCTTCCGCCAAGGAAGTTTCCCATGGCAGTGATGTGCTTTCTCAGGGTGCTGCAGAGCAGGCCAGCTCTTTGGAAGAGCTTTCCGCTACCATTCAGGCCGTATCCGATCAGGTACGAAACAATGCAGACAATGCGGAAAATGCCGCTCTTCTTTCCAAAAACCACGGAAACAGAGTTGGAATCCAGCAGTACGCAAACGAATGCCTTAAATGACTCCATGAGCGAGATGAACCATACCGCTCAGGAAATCAGCAATATCATTCACACCATTGACGACATTGCTTTCCAGACCAATGTTTTAGCCTTTTAAATGCAGCTGTTGAGGCGGCAAGAGCCGGAGAGTTCGGTCGCTTCGCCGTAGTTGCGGATGAAGTACGAAATCTGTTGAAAGTCCGCAGAGGCGGCAAAGAACACCACCACCCTCATTGAAAATACCGTGCGTTCCATCGAAACCGGTTCTCAGATGACCGAGGAAGCCGCAAAAGTCCCTCTACGCAGATTGTGAAGCGTTCTCAGTGAAATGCATGAAAAAGATTATAGAAATCGCAAAGCCTTTCTCAGAGCCAGTCCAAATCCGTGGAAGAAATTGCCCAGGGCTTGAGCAGTGTATCCGCTGTGGTACAGCATAACTCCGCTACTGCGGAAGAGTCCGCTGCCAGCAGTGCCAAGCTTTTCGACCAGGTACAGACCATGGAAGAGCTTTTGGCAAAGTTCAAGTTATAAGGCTTTTCCTAAAATCAAATTGCATACTTTCACTTATAAAGCTAGTGCTATAGAGCTAAATATAAAAAGCAATTCAGGATACTATAGATTTCATTATGCTATCCTCCAATCGCTCGGCCTTGGTCCGGGTGATTTTATTCTTAACGAGTATCGCACGCGTAGTGATATCTCGTTGCCTCCCACCCTGACTCAGCTTTCTCGAACTTGCACTCTTCTTGCCCACCACAATCCATCCGGCTTCTCCCTCAGCCCCGGTGAAATTCTCCCATTGACCTACCACTCGTCTTATTATCAAGGTGTTTATGGATGTCGGTCTGAGCATTGGAGGATAAAAATGAAATTTAAAGATATGCCCTACGAGCGCATTTCCGTAGAAAGCATTAAAGAGGAAATGAAGACGCTGATTCAGAAGCTAAAGGAAGCCAAGGATTTTTCTGAGGCGGATGCTTTTCTTGGAAAATGAAAAGCTGCAAGGCCATGTTTTCACTATGTCCAGCCTTGCCCAGGTTCGTCACTCCATTAATACGGAAGATAAGTTTTACGATGAGAAGAAAACTATTGGAACAATGCCTATCCTCAGATTCAGGAATTTAATCAGGAATGGATTAAAGCCCTTTTCAGAGTCTCCCTTTAAAGATGATTTTGCCAGAAAATACGGAAACATTCTCTTTTGAATGCAGAATCGACTTTAAAGACATTTTTCCCAGAAATCATCCCCATGATGCAGGAGGAAATGAACTTACCACCGCCCATGAAAAGCTTCTGGCCGGTGCACAGATTCCCTTGAAGGAAAGATTTACACCATTTCCGATGTCTCCCTTTAAAAATGACAGGATGATGCCAGAAGACTGGCTGCCTGGAAGGCGGAGGGACAGTGGTATAAGGATAATCAGGGAGAGCTTGACCGCCTCATAAGGATAAGCTGTGCATCTTGAGATCGAAATGGGAAGAAACTGGGCTATGCGACTTTACCGAGCTGGACTACTACCGGATGAGAAGAAACTGCTACGACAAGCGAGGTGCAGAAGTTCCGTGAGGCTGTGCAGAAATATGTGGTGCCGTTGCCGCAAAGATTTACGAAAAGACAGGCAGAGCGGCTGGAAAAATCCTATCCCTAAGCTATGCGGATGCAGCCGATCAGTTCCGTCCGAAACGAGCCGAAGGAAATCGGACGAAATCGTAGCTTCGGAAAGTTCATGACCGGCTTTCTCCGGAAACGTCAGAATTTTTCAATCACATGATTGATGATGAGTTAATGGATCTGTTCTCCACCAAGGGCAAGCAGGGTGAATGTACCTCCTTCAGGGATTCTACAAGCTGCCCCTTCATCTTTACCAACTTTTAACAGCACCCAGCATGATATTGAGGTCATCACCCATGAGGCAGGCCACGCCTTTGCCGCTTACCTGAACCGAAATCGGGTACCCGTATGAGTGCATTTGGCCCGAAGCCGGGGCCTGCGAAGTCACTCCATGTCCATGGAATTCTTTTGCGGAGGCATTTTCGAAGAGTTCTTCGAGGATGATGCCGGAAAATACAACTACTCCCACTTAGCAGGAGCCTTATGCTTTATTCCCGTATGGCACCATGGTGGATCATTTTCAGCATATCGTGTGATGAAAACCGAATCTCAGCCCTGCAGAGCGACACGCCAAATGGAAGGAGCTGGTACGTTATCAGCCCTGGTTCAAGCTGGATGGAAATTCCTTTCTATAGTGAGGGAGAGGGCTGGCAGAGACAGCACCATATCTACTCTTCTCCCTTCTACCATTGACTACTCTAGCACAAACCGTGGCTCTCAGTTCTGGAACATGATTCAGAAGGATCAGGAAGCTTGGCAGCACTACATAGCGTACACAAGCAGGCGGTTCCGTGAATGTCTGGCTCATAAGAACGCCGGCTTGGAAAGTCCTTTCCGAGAGCTGCCTTCGAGGAATCTCAGATACCGCGGCGAAATATCTTGCGGACTATGATTTAAGGGATTGCATGAGGAAAAATGCTTAGCCTAGCTTAGGAAAGAGAAAAGGCCCGGTATATAAAAATACGCTTGATTCAAATTTTTGAAGAAGAAAACAGTCTACTAGTTAGAAAAATAACTAGACTTTCATTTGATTAAAAATGGAGACAGTTTTAGCTGATGAAACAGAATAATAAAACACTGAAAGGGCTGATTGAGGAAAATCAAGGCTCTTCCGGAAAATCAAAAGCTATACAGAGCGGGTCGTCCCTCCTATTTTCCAGTTCCATGAAGAATCCAAAAATTCTTCTGGTGGGGACAGGCTCCCCGGCTGAGAAGGTGGAGGAATCCGGCATTCCCTTCACGACCTTCCGGAAAACGCCTGATGGAGTGGATGGGCATTTTCCGAGGAAGTCTTTTATGAAATCCATCTATTATCCTATGGACTTTACTATCGGGAAAAAGAAAGGGTGGGATCTTCGCGCTTTATGCAGTCATCATGACGCGGTAGCTCGCTCTCCTCCTCTAGGAAAGCTTGCATTTTAGATTGGAAAATACGCCATTGCACCTACTATGACCCCGAAGAGGCAAAGCTCCCAGTAAAGGACTTGCTGTATCCTTGCGGAGAAGCAGCATGGGAAAAAGACAATGGGACAAAATCTCTTCCGTTGTCGTGGACAGACTTCTTCGGAAAATCTTGAATCTTTTCCTTTGGTACACCCCAGCCCGCCCTAAACTATGGATGGATTAAGAAAAACCCTGGTTTATGGAAGGAATGTGCCCGCTATTACAAAGACTATGGAATTGCTGTAGATTTATTAAACCAAACGTTTTTCCTCCTTGACTATATATATACTGGTCTAAAAAGAAAAGGAGGACTTAAAAATGGTAGTTCATGTTAAAGCCAAAAGACCGCTCAGACGGGAGGAGTTATTACTCTCAGAATAGAGGCATACGCAGGAAGCGAAACAAATTGCTATGAGAGACTATGGCCATTCCTACGAAATTCTTTAAACATGAAAAGCTAGGTTTTATGCAAAACAGCATGAATCCTAGCTTTTTATTACTCTTTAGTAATCCCTATCTATATCCCCGACAAAGCAATCCCTATTTGTTTCCATTCTTTACATCGTGTAATGCGCTGTATATTATTCTAGTTAAAAGGAGGCCGAAAATGAAATACGTTTATCCTGCCGTTTTTACACCTGAAGAAAATGGACAATTTTCCGTAAACTTTCCTGACTTAGAAAGCTGTTACACCTGTGGGGATGATTTAGTAGATGCTCTTTATATGGCTGAGGGATGTTCTAGCTATGACATTAGTAAGCTATGGGAACAATAGCACTCTATTCCGACTCCTCTAAAAAGCTAAGTTTAAAGACGGCGAATTTCAAAACTTTATTGCTTTGTGATACAGATAGTTATAGAAAGCAAAATATTTTTATACACTGATAGAATTGTTATACAATTCATGAGGTGCGATATCTTGACCACCTTCCCACTCTACTGAATGGTTTGCAACCCTTACTTTTTTAAATGTTTCAAGGTCTTTTAATTCCCCGTACCACGCCCCGCTTATGTATGGCGAGACATCAAAGATTTTCTTTTCCCCGTTTTCGTATAAAAGCAAAAGCTTATAGTCGTCCTTAGGAGAAACGCTCAATAATTCAGGCTGTAACATATCCCCCTATTTTAAAGGCTCAATAGTAAAAGTTTTTCGCCCTTCTCAATAAATCCCAGTTATGCAAAAGGTCATCATAAAGAAAAGAAGCCTGCAAATAAGGCTTCTTTTTATCTTAGAGAGCGCGAGACGGGAATCAGAACCGCGACCTTCTCCTTGGCAAGGAGACATAGTACCACTCTACCACTCGCGCATATTTGGTAAAATGCCCAGAACCGGAATCGAACCAGTGACACGAGGATTTTCAGTCCTCTGCTCTACCGACTGAGCTATCTGGGCAAAAAAAGCGGGTGATGGGAATCGAACCCACGTGTTCAGCTTGGAAGGCTGACATTCTACCATTGAACTACACCCGCATATAACCTTTAATATTTTTCAAGGCACGAAATGGTATATTACAACATGGATAGCTTCTTGTCAACAAATTTTTGACTTCCTTTAAAGTCTAAAAATATTTCTCGCTTGATTATCGACAAAATTGTCCGGAAAGAGCCGGAAGGCTGATAGCTTTTCAGCCTTCGATAACGTCTCCATATCAAACTCCTAGCGCTGTTAAGGGCACCACAAATACACCATCCTCTCTTTGATAAGCGGCATTGCTAAGGCCACAAACCACACACAGACTTTTGAGCTTCTTTTTCCCTTATTTTCCTTAAAATTTCCTCTTTAATCTTCAAAAGATTTTTCGGCCGCCTCGTCGATTTGATTCGCTCCCAGCTTGATTTCGATTCCACACCATTCTCCCTCAGGGGTGACAATAACCGCATCCATTTCCCGATTACGATAATCCTGATAATGATATAGAGAAGCACCAAAGGACTCAGCATAGATCTTCAAGTCTCTCACACACAGAGCCTCAAATAAAAATCCCAAGGTATTTAAATCATTTTTCAACATTTCCGAACTTGCATTGAGTAAAGCGCAAGCCAATGAAGGGTCGGGCAAATGCCGTTTTTCCGCCTGCTTTACCCGTATTGTGAACGTAATTCTGCGCCGTAAGGCTTTTGATTATCAATCAGAAAAGGTCTGTTTAAAATATCCAAATAGGTTGCAACAGTCTCCACCACAATGTCTTCATGGTCAATGTCTTTGATATCATCCTTCAGCTTTTTATTGCTCACTGTGGTGGCTTCATTTCTGGCAAGAGAACGAAGGAGCAGTTCCATCTTGTGTCGGTCTCTTTTTACACCGTCTATACGCTCTATGTCATCATTTAAAATGGCGGAGATATATTCCTTCGGTAGTAATGCGGCTTGTTCCAAGGGCAAATCCTGGTTATTCGGCCAACCGCCACGAATAATATAGTCAATCAAATCACTAAGCTGGGCCTCTCCGATAAAGTTGAGATTCCAAACTTCCGGAGCAAATGCTGCTAAGGAAACTTTTTCGCTGGATTCATTTTCAAATAAAGACATCGGCCGCATTCTAAGGCGTGCAATTCGTCGCTCCGCTAGGAAGGATGCCCTTATGATTCGGGGTTGCAGAACCGGTTAGAATAAATCTTCCCTTTTCCTTTGATAAATCACTGCAAAACGAACCGCATCCCAAAGAGGAACTCCTGCCATTCATCCAGTAAGCGAGAGCTTCTCCCTCTAAAACAAGAGACGGATCCAATTCCTCAGCTTTCTATTTTGAAAATTTCTGTAAGGGTCTGCCATAAACTCGCTTCGACTATGGTGAGGCGGAAGTCCAGGTTTTTCCACTATTTTGGACCTTCAATGCAAACTGCACCAAAGGTCTTTAAATAAGTCTCTACAGAATCATCAATAATTCTTGTCTGATATAAGTCTCTCCTCATGCCCTACCCCCACAATATTTCTTGTGATTATAGTTCAATTCAGAGGTTGTAAATTTCCAATTCGAGAGATTTCACATTTCAACTCGATAGATTTTCTGATTTTTCAATTCGACAGTTTTAAATTTCTAATTCGATGAATTTTTGAATTTCAGTTCTATAGATTTCACTATTTCAACTAGATAGATTTTGAATTCCCGGTTCAACACCGTGATAACTCGATGGATTTCCTGCACTTCTTTTTCCTCCCGCTTCCTTCCGTACTCTCTGCCTTTTGTTCTTCCGTGTAAGCTGCTTTCTCTTGCACTTTCCCGTTGTCTTGTCTTTCCTCTTTCGAAGCTGAGCCTTGGTCTTTTTCTCTTCCTCAGGGATTCTCTTCCACCACTTTTTCTTCGGATCCGCTACCTTTGTAGCAGAAAATAAATAATCCTCTACCGAATAGCGAAGCTCTTCTCCCGACTGCTCCTTCGCCTGTGCCTCCATTTCCTTCCCCGGTCTGCTTCGTACATTTTCAGCCACTTCTGAAAATCTCTTTCCCTAAAGGTCAGTTGTTCCTTTGAAGATATTTTCCTTGAAAATCTCCCGAGGCTCTCCTCCATTTTCCGTAAAATCTCTTCCTTCATATCCAAAAATAGGGATAAAAGCGCTGTACATGGGATTGAAAATTCCCAAAAAGCAGGCATCCCGGGTCTGACCTCAGGGCATCGGCAATACGCAAGAGATTCTCCAGACTGCAACCGATTCCGCCTATTTCTATTCTGGAAATGATGTTTGTCGTACTATGAAGCTCGCAAATCGCTTTGTCAAAGCCCTCTTAATACACGATATTTTTGATTTGTTTTCCCACGTCTGAAAAATCTATGCCTCTATAAATCCCAGGAAATATTCTCATTTCCTTGCCTGCCTTATGGTCTTTCCTCATTTTCTCGTATCAGTTAACTTCTACTTATGAGGAAAGCATAGATGGATTTTTGTAGAATTAGATATGACGAATTTCGATAGTTTATTGCTTTTCTACGTAGAATTATATTTAGATAATATCTGAATATACTCCTTTTGCATATATTACTCTATCAATATATATAATCTCCTCGTATTATTAATTTTGTAGCTTTTTCTTTACCTGTTCTTGTACTCAGCTACTATTGTTATCTGATGCCAGCGTAGTTGGTTCCAATCTCCTACCGCTTGCGACGGTTTTTGTAGTGGCCCAACCACAGCCTCTTTTGTTACATTGTTGATCAGTTAGATACCTGCCGCTGACGGTTTACATGTAGAACGAGGATGACAATTCAGCAAAGAGCCCTGTGGGTCGATAACAGCATCAAACACTTTTACGGAGGATTTACTAAATGATTTACATTGGAATTGATGTTGCTAAGGATAAGCATGACTGTTGTATCTCGCCCCAGATACGAAGAACTTTTCCAAGTCTTTACGATACGGAACAATAGCGATGGCTGCGGAGAATTATTCCACAAGATCAGCGCCAGTCTCAAAGGACAAATCTCCAGATAAAAATAGGACTCGAGGCTACCGGTCGCTATTCACTACAACATTCTGGGATCACTTCTTGACCATGGCTACCACACCTCTGTCATCAATCCGTTACATACAAATCTTTTTACAGAAAAGGTCAAAGCCTTAGAAAGACGAAAAACGGATAAACAGTCGATGCCTGCTCCATTGCTGAAATGCTTTGTGACTGATAAGACACTCAAGCATACAGGTACACATCCTACCACAGCGAGGAGCTTAAGTCATTAACCTCGTTATCGTTTTGAGCTTGCCAAAGAACGTGCGAAACTGAAAAACTTCTGTATCTAGGGTTTGTAAACATCCTGTTCCCGGAACTTGAGTCTCTTGTTTCGACTCTGCACATGAACCTCGGTATACCGTCTTCTTTCAGGAACTGCCGGGAGCATATTTTATCGCAAGTTCCAATCTCACCCACCTGAAAGCTCTACTTGCTGATTCTTCAAAAGGGCACTTATGGTCGTGAAAAGGCCATCGAAATCTGAGAGACTGCAAAATCTTTCCTATCGGATCATATGCCTGCTAAATCAATGGAACTCAGGCAGACAATCCGCCGAATTGGCGACACCTGTCTTCCGATATTAAAGAAGTCGAGCAGTCCATTCATCATGGATGAGTGTGGTTCTCAATTACAACTATTCCCGGCATCAAGTATCGTATGGGTGCAATGATTCTGGCAGAGATTGGAGACTTTTTCACACGCTTTTAGCAATGCAGATCAAGTTCTGCTTATGCAGGACTATCTCCGTCTCACGTACCAGTCCGGACAGCTAATATCTTCTTATGCTCGCATGGAAAAACGTGGCTCTAAGTATCTGCGTTACGCACTTTTCAATGCTGCTATATATGCTTTCTGTATGGGACGAGCGATTCAGGCTTTATCTGTCACGGCAGAAGGCAAGCACTACTATGTCGCAAGCCATGTGGTTAAAAAGCTTGTCAGAACCATCTTTCGGATGGAAATCAACTCATACGTCCATATCAGCCTTTTATAAGTTAAATTAGCTCATAATCTTTTTCTCGAGAGCATCATCGCTGATGCTCTATTCGTCATGATGTTTTCAATGTGCTAATCTATCTAAAAATACGTTTCCGTATTTTGCTCTGAAAATCTAAATTTTATGCTTGACCATTAATAGTTTAGTCTTTCCAAATGATAAAATTGCCATATAGTTGTTATATTTACATAGCGAAAAATATAAGTTCCATCTCATACCAAAATCCACCATACTTCCAATTTCCGGAAACTGTAATAAGTTGTCTATCTTTCTTCGTTATCCCCTGAACAAACTGCTCTGCTGCACTTGGATTGCACAATTCAAATTCAATATAATCTCCTATTGCCTGTATATCTTTGATTGACTTTTTACTATAGCGAAGAATCCTTTTCCATCTCTCATCTCACCTCTCCTCAGCATCTCCTTTGCTTCTTCAGCAGAAACCCAACCTTCACTTTCTCCGGATATTTTTCCTTCCATTAACGCATGCCCATTAAACTCTAATTTTTGCTTGCATTTGATCGTAAAAGCTCAGCTTTTGTTTGCTGCTCTTCCTGCTCTTTCATATCCATAACGGTATACATACCCGCCCATTTTGTAGTTAAATACAATGGTTTCCCACGTCAACAGTCTCTAATACAGAAGCATAGTTCCTTAAATCAGAAATCGGCTTTATATTTGGCATAATCCTTCCCTTTTTGTTTTCTACTTCATATAGTATAATATTAATCATTGAATTTAACAATGTATTACGCATCTAATTTACATCATACTTAGTGGTATATTTATTATTGATTTTTATAATTAATATCATAAATCCCTTAACCCCTTCCCCTTCCTTTTTATGCTATGATAGTCTTCGTTTATCAGGGAAGCATTTTTCCTCCCAAAAAGAAAAAGGAGCAGTCATGGATATCCCCAAGGATCCTTTTATCTTACTTAGTTTCATCAATCTGAAAAGTTACGAGATGAATACAATAGTTTGGAAGATTTGTGCTTGGATTTACAGCTGAATAAAGAAGAGCTTTGCCAAAAATTAGAGGCGGCGGGCTTTGAATATCAAGAAAGTCAAAAAGCAGTTTCGTTAAGATAAGCTAAGGAGGTTTTATGCGTTGTTTAGTACAAAAGAGTGAAAGAAGCCAGCGTTTCCGTTTCGGGAAATGTTATCGGAGCCATTGAGAAGGGCTATCTGATTCTTCTTGGGTAAGCCAGACCGATACGGAGGAAGTGGCAGATAAGATGTTGAAGAAGGTTTTTGGATGCTCGTCTTTTTGAGGATGAAAATGGAAAAACCAATCTTTCCATTCGGATGTTTCCGGCTCTCTTTTGGTGGTAAGCCAGTTTACCCTCTATGCGGATACTCGTCGAGGAAACCGTCCCCAGCTTTATCAATGCGGGTGCGCCTGACCATGCTAATGCCTTATATGAGTATTTTTGTAAAAAGGCGAAAGAGCGAGGAATGCCTCTTGCCCATGGGCAGTTCGGTGCTGATATGCAAGTTTCCTTAATCAACGACGGTCCCTTTACCATTATGTATGATAGCGAGGCACAATAGCCTAAAAAGGAGTTCCTTATGAATACTTTGCAAAAAGAGGATAATTGGGATTTCTCCAAAGAAATTCTTGACGACTTGCTTCGGCAAAGTTTCACGGGAGAAGAGCTTGAGAAACAATTTTATGCCATTAAAAATGAAATTCCAAATTGCATAAAAAGCTATGCTTCATAAGCTACAGCTGGTGGCTGAAAGTAAATCAGATTTCAAAGCTATGAGGATGTATTTGAATAAGCCGAAAAGCAGCCGGAGAGAATTCTGCTTCCCTCCGGCTGCCTTTTTCGATTTTCACGGAACAATTCCTCATCACGGAATCGTTCTTTTCGTTCTTTTTCTTTTGCTTTGTTTTAAATCTTGTTTTCTTTCGGAAAAGTCCTTTAATCCCACCAGAGGACTTCTCCTCATTCTACTAAAAGCCCCAAGCTTTACTCTGCCGCCTTCACGCCCTCAGCCACAGAAACTCTGGCACGAAGAGAGGTGCTGTAGGTCACCACTACGGTCTTTCCTAGCATTTTTCAGTAGCTGCCTTAGTCACTTCCTGATCTCCATTTTGTAGTAAAACGGAAGATATGGCTGTCATCAGACTTTAAGGTAAGGATATCTCCCTCTACCTTCTCTAAGCTTCCCTTTAATCTGAAGGTTGTTGGCATCTTCCTCTTCCAGCGCATCTTCGGTAATGGTATAGAAAGCCAAAGGATTGCTCTTTACATCGCCCAAATAGTAGATACTGATTTCCTTACCTACTGCCAAGCCTTCCTTTGTAAGATCCAGCTCAAAAGGAGCTCTTTTGGAAAACCACGGTATCGCCGTACTTTCTTCCTTCTGTATCTTCTCCTTCAACGCCACTTCACGAAGTCGGGAATTTCCTTTACGGTGATATTCTTGTCATCTACTGCAGTGATTTCTCCATGAGGTTGGACTCGTCATTAAATTCCTCTGTGAGTAAATTCATAAGGAACGGATACGGTCACTTTCTTAATCGCCATGCCGTCCTGAGGCTCTGGTGCCCTCATAGCCGATCTCCACCTCGTCTCCTGCCATCAGCTCCCAGGTAGAATCTAAAGTAGCGCCCTTGCTGTCAAAGCTGTAAAACCTTTCCTTCTCCGGTTTCTACAGTCAACTTTCCTTCTTCAATCTTCTGTATCTTGGCACTAAGACTATTTTTCCGATAATGCTTCAGAACTGGGTTCTTCTGCTGCAGCCTTTGATTCCCTGGCTTGCCTTCTTTACACAGCCTGCTGCAAAAATCATAAGTCCTGCCATGGTAATCAAAATCGCTTTTTCATAGTTATCCTCCTACTGTGTTCCTGCTTCTCTAAGATAAAAAGCAAGAATTTCTACTGTCCGATGCTAGGAACATTTTCATCCTAACAGATAGATAGGAATATAGTATTGCCTTTTTCTGTCTTCTTTCTTAAAGAATACGAAGAAAATGCCTACTCCTCCATATCATAAAAATCATATCCTTAATTTCCGTAGGCAAAATATTGTTGCTCCACATAGTGTCCCGGATAGTCATGGGGATATTTATAGCCTATGCCCCGCCCCAACTGCTCATGCCCTGCGTAGTGAGCATCCCTTAGATAAGAAGGAATGGGGAAAAATTTCCCTTTTTCCCGAACCACTTCGTTAGCGGACATAATGGCCCTGACACAGGCATTGAGACTGTGGCGGAAGCCACATAGGTACAGGCTTGGGACAAATGATCTGAGCCTCCGGCATACCGATTCTCTCCACTGCAAGGCTGGCGCTGGTAGCCAAAAACCAAGGCCTGGGGATCCGCATTTCCCACATCCTCCGCCGCACAAATCATAATTCGTCTGGCGATAAAACGAATATCCTCTCCGGATTGCAGCATTTTCGAAAGATAATACACCGCCGCCTGTGGATCCGATCCCCGCATGGATTTGATAAAGGCGGAAATGGTGTCGTAATGCTCCGATTCTCCGTCATAGCGAAGAATCTTCTCCTGCATACACTCCGCCACCACTTCCTTGGTGATGCGGATTTCTCCGTTTGCAGAAGGATTGGTACTAAGAATGGCAAGCTCCAAAGCATTTAAGGCCACCCTGGCATCTCCGAAGGCATGCTCTGCCAAGTCACAGGCCTCTTCCTCCAGCACCGCATTGTAATTTCCCATTCCCCGAGTCTTATCCTGTGTCGCCGTTTGCAAGAGCTTTACAATATCTTCCTTCTTTAGAGAATGCAATTCGAAAAAGCCTGGAGCAGGAAAGCAGGGCGGTATTCACTTCAAAATAGGGGTTCTCCGTGGTTGTCTCCGATCAAGATGATAGTGCCCTCCTCCACATGGGGCAGGGAGATAATCCTGCTGGGCCTTATTGAAAGCTGATGAATCTCGTCCACAAACAAAAATGGTTTTCCTGCCGTAGCCTCCCATATTTTCCTTGGCTCTTGCCACCGCCTCTTCCATGTCCTTCTTTCCGGTGAGTGGCATTGATGGGATAAAATCCGCCTTACTACTGTTGGCAATTACCTTGGCCAAAGAAGTCTTTCCTGTGCTCGGGGGCCGAAGAAAAGAATGGAATGTAACTGGTCCGGAGCAGAATCAGACCGGGATAAAAGCTTTGTCTTTTTCCCAAGATATGCTCCTGCCCCACCACTTCCTCCAAGCTTCTTGGCCGCATTCTGGCGGCTAGGGGGAGCCATCTTCTCTTTATTCTTCTCTGCCTGGTAGCTAAAGATATCCATGCTTTATCCTTTCTTTTTGAAACGCAATGCTGTTGAGACAAACTGCTTTGCGAAACTAGTGATTGATTACAATACTGCTATGCTATTGTACTCCTTTACTTTATTGTAGCTTGCTCCCCTTGCTTCCACAAAGCTTATCTTCCTGAGCTCATTTAAATGTTCATCCATCCACATTTTGAAGGATAAAATGTCCGCACATCATACTTTTTAGAAAGCCAAAATGTCCGTTCATCAACATTTTGGAAAGGATACTCGTTACTTTTTAGGGCTTTATACTATGATACATGGGAACACATTTTTGAAGTGAAGGGAAAAGCTTTTAACTATACATGACAGAAGGAAGGAAACATCTATGTGGTGGAAGGAATGTAAGGAAATAGAGGCGGAAATCATTGCCATAAGAAGGATTTACATAAAATACCGGAGCTTGGCTTTCATTTGCCGAAAACCCGGGACTATGTAATCCGCAAATTAGACGAAATCGGTATTCCTTACCGGCTTTCCGAAAAAGGACAGCAGCATTATCGCCACTTTAGAGGGAAAGCATCCCGGAAAAGTTCTGGCTCTTCGGGCGGACATGGATGCTCTGCCCATAACAGAAGATACTGAGCTCCCCTTTTGTTCCGAACATGAGGGCTGTATGCACGGCCTGCGGTCACGATGCCCACACCGCCATGTTGCTGGGCGCCATTCAGTTCTCTATCCCCATCGTGAAGAATTAAGAGGAGAAATCCGTTTTCTTTTTCAAACTGCAGAAGAACGAGGCAAAGGGCGCTGCCGTTTGCTGGAAAACGGTGCCTTAGACGGGGCCGATGCTATTTTCGGCATGCATATCAGAGCATCTTAGACAGACATCATTCCCAGCGGAACCATGGCCTGCCTTTCCGGTCCGGTAATGGCTTCTCTACGATCGTTTTATCTTGAGGTAAAGGCGTGGGCTGCCATGCTTCACCCCTGAGAAAGGCATAGACCCCATCAATATTGCCGCCCACATTGTATTGGCTTTGCAAACGATTCCCTCCAGGAAATTGCAGGAACGGAGCCCGCTGTTCTTACTATCGGTCTTATTCAGAGGAGAGCTCTACATGCGATTCCCTCCTCTGTACGAATTGAAGGCACCACCCGGGCTTTTCAGGAAGATGTGCGGCAAAGACTGGCAAAAAGCGTATCAAGGAAGTTTCAGAAAAATACTGCCAATGCCTTTGGGGAAGCGTAAGCTTCACCATGGACTTCGGGCGCCTCCCGTTACAAATACTCCGGAACTCACTGCGTTTGCCCAGGACTGTCTCAGAGAAGTTTTTCAAGATAAGCTCCTAACCCATCGAGATAAGCCCAGTATGATTGGAGAGGACTTTTGCCCTATATCAGCAAGCAAAGTACCGGGATGCTTTTTGTTTTTAAGTTCCTCTGATTCGGAGAAAGGTACAGATTATTTCCCCCACCACCACGCTAAGCTTTTCACGTGGATGAGGATGTGCTTTTGGAAGGGCAGTGCCGCTTTCGTGGCTCTTTCGGAGAATTTCCTCATGGGAAAATGATGGCAAAGCCATGAAAAAGACGACTTTTGGGAAATCCCTTTGGAAATCGCTTTTTATTTTTAAGCTGCCTTGCGCGTAAATGCTATAACCAGCAGCTTAGACAAATCTTTTCAAAAAATCACTTGTGCCTTATCGCCAGGTAATAGGCTTTGGTTCTATCCGGAATAATCTCAATCCAGTACCCATCCGGGTCTTCGATGAAATAAATCCCCATGCCATGATTTTTCAAAGCAAATGCATCCCATCTTTTCATGGCGGTCATGGGCCGCACTGATATCTACCGTTCTTAAAAGCCAAATGGAACTCCTGCTCTCCCAAGTCGTAGGCTTCTGTTCTATGCTTTAGATAGGTCAATTCCAAGCGAAAGTCTGTGGAATCATCCCCCAAATAAACGATGATAAATTCATCCTGCTCATTTCTGCTTAATTCATGTAAGTCCAGCGCTTCCGCATAAAAGCGCAAACTTCTCTGCAAGATCCAGTACATTAAAATTAAAATGATTAAATGAAAAATCGCTCATTCTGTCCCCTTTTCTTCTATCCATCCATAATTCTGTCTGTCCATACTTTCAAGTGTTTTCTTAGAATAGCAAAGCGTAGTTTAACAGTTAAATAGTTCCAAAATCTCCTCAGGCCTTGAAAAGCCTGTATTTTTAGTCAAATTTTTATAAAAAAATAGTACTAGCTATATTTGGCTATATATGGTATAATGGGCGCATGGAGGGACTGCGTCATGAAAGTATCTGTATCAAAATCAAAAATCAGACAATCTATTATCTAAGTAAATCAGTTTTGGGTAGATGGTAAAATCCACTACTAAGACTATAGAGAAGATTGGTTCGGAAGATGAACTTCGAAGGTTTGCGGAGAGCTTATCTGCTGGAGTGGGCAAAAGCAGTAGCGCTGCCAAACGCTCCGCAGAAGAAAAAGCTTCAAAAAGACATTATGCTTAAGTATTCCTCTTCGACCTTGATTAAGAAAGAAAGCTGCCGTAGCGTAAACGTAGGCTACCTTTTTCTGAAGGACATCTACTATGATTTAAAAATCCATGACATCTGTAAGCTCAGATTGCCGAAAAGTACAAGTTTGAGTTTGACCTGAATCAAATCCTGTCTATGCTACTTTTTCTCTAGGATTATTTATCCCGGATCCAGAGATCTTCTCTTGAACTTTCAAAAAGTTTCTTGAAAAAGCCTGGCTGCAAGCTCCATCACGTTTGATCGTGCACTGGAAATCCTTGCAAAGAGAATGATTTTTCCAGTCTCAACTTTACAAGAATTCCGAAATGGTACTGAATCGACATAAAAGAGTTCTTTACTATGACTGCACTAACTATTACTTGAGATTGAGGAAGCGGATGATTTCAGAAAAATATGGTCATTCCAAAGAAAAACCGTCCGAATCTGATTGTACAGATGGGGCTATTTATGGATGCAGATGGGATTCCACTCACCTTCTCCCTCTTAACGGAAACGAGAATGAACAACCTTCGATGAAACCATTGGAAAAAGATTCTTTTCTGACTTTGGAATGACGAAGTTTATTGTTTGTACAGATGCAGGCTATCATCAACTTCAAACCGTGTCTTCAACAACACTCCGAATCGGAAAATTTGTTACAACGCAAGCAATCAAAAAGCTAAAAGGATATCTCAAGGATTACTGTCTTCATGAAGGCGGATGGCACCTTATCGGAGATAAAATAGAGTATAAGCTCAGTGAATTAGATGAGATTGAGAACTACGAGAAGACTTTCTATAAAGACCGATGGATTAATGAAGACGGTCTGGAGCAACATCTCGTTGTCACCTTCTCCTTTCAATATCGGGACTATATGAGAAAGATACGGAATCGTCAGCTTGAACGCGCTGAAAAAGCCTCGTCGAAAATCCTCTTCTCTAAATAAAAACGTCCGAACGATCCTGTTGTTTTTATACGTCAGAATTACTGTACTTCTGACGGCGAGATTGCAGATAAAATGATCCCTTCGATAGATGAAGATGTTGCCACAGAAGAGGAACGTTATGACGGTTTCTATGCCGTATGCACAAACCTGGAAGATGATGTGGCAACGATTATAAGTATTAATCAAAAACGATGGCAGATTGAAGAATGTTTCCGGATTATGAAGAGTGAATTTCAAGCCAGACCGGTATATCTCAGTAGAAAAGATCGAATCACGGCACATTTCATTACCTGCTTCACTGCCCTGATTCTTTATCGCATTCTGGAGAAGAAGTTAGGTGAGAGTTATACCACTGAAAGCATTATAAGAACACTGAAAGAAATGAACATGCTGATAGCCCCTGGTGAAGGATATATCCCTGAGTATACACGAACTGACCTTACAGACAAACTCCACGACAAATTTGGTTTTTAGAACGGATTACGAGATTGTATCTCAAAGAGAAATAAAAAGATTTTTAACCGCAACGAGAAAGTAGAAATATTGCTAGAATTCGAAAGAAAAACAAGAGCTCATAAATGGTGTAATTACGCCGTTTATGGGCTCTTGACTCTTTCGCAACTGTCAAAGACGGATTCTGTCTGTCCATACTTTCAAGTGTTTTCTTTAGAATAGCAAAGAAACAATAGGAGACAAGAATTCACCAGTATAAAGAGAATTTTAGAAATAAATAGGAGAAACTAACGGGGTATCAATAGGGACTATCTCTATCACCATTAGCTATCAATCAATAGGTCCGAAGCGAGCACGTTCTCGCTAACTTCGCCTCATAGAGCTTCCAAGCTTTCAAAGAACAAAAGCTAAGAACCCATGGGCTCAGATTACCTCTGCTTCGGACCTATTGATTCGATAGTCTGTTTGGTATTTTAGCCTAGTTATGGCCCAGACCCTTTGATGCTCACGATGCATTTAGGCCTTCTTAAGGAAGATATGCTCCATAAATTTTAGGCAAGCATAGATGGTCAAGGCTGCTGCAATAATGGTTTTCATTAAAACCACCGGCTGCATAAAAGCTAAGGTTCATTCCCATTTTTCCCTAAAACCATCACGCTTGCTTGCAGCAATGGCAGAGATGACAAAGGGAAGGTGAAAGCTGCATAGCTTGGGTAGAAGGGCAGCTTCAGGAAGGAAATACTCTTTAACAAAGCAAAGAGATACAGCACGGAGGTCGCTAGCTAGCAGAAAAAGCAAAAAGCTTTTGGTTCTCTCTCGCAAAGGCTTGGCTATAAAACTCGCTGTACAAAGAGCCATAGAGCCGCATAATCATCATTAAGGGCTTGCAGTTCCGGTACAGGAAGCGTTGTATAACTTTGTTACCACCACCAAAAGAATCAGAAGGGCACAAGCCAAAGTAGAAAAATTTCGTCCTAGATGCATTTGGTAAGCCGGAGAGGTAAGGGAGGCCACAACGATTCCTACATAGGTAATGAACCAAACCGTATGCACATTTTCTCTTCAAAATGTAAAACATAGCATTTGCTAAAGTAGAGGAACAAAAGCACCTGCAAGAGAATCGCTACACACCATAGGGGAAAGGCAATGACCGGTAGGAAGGGCTTCGCATATACGGAAAAAGAGCATTAAAGACATCGGAAATGTGGCAGTAACGCTGGCTCCGATGGGATTGCTAAACTTCTTTTAATCACTTGCGGGAAGAAAAATCGCCTTACAGAGAAGAAGGAGTAGCAAAACAAAGGCTACTCCTCCAAAAATCAGGCGAATTCCTCCATAGGACTGTACTAAATTTCCAGAGCTGCCATTCCCAGCATTACGCCGGAAATAGCCAAGGGACTCTTTTGATCCATTTTCTCCTCCTTATGCCTCTGCTTTTACAGGAGGAAGGTAAGGTGCTTCTAAGCCCTTAATCGGCTCGGAATCCACATTTTCCACACCCTAATTCTCTGCAAAGGATTTCCGCAACCTTGCCTGCGCAAAAGTCCTGTAAAAAGCGATACACTGCTTTTGTGCCCCTTCTGCCATCTCAAAGCTCTGGTAGAACACGGCAACAAAGCGGCATGCTTTGCATTGGCCTCTGAACCAATCATGCAGCTCCTTAGACAACGCCATTAAGGCATTTACCTAGGATCCTTGGGACCGTCCGGCGTTGTTCTTCGAAGAACATACTCAGGGCAAGATTCCGCCGTTTTAACGCTCCGCACATACAGCCGGAAACGACCTGCTCCAACAGACATTCCGGAAGACATGGCAATAACGGACTCCTGGTACGTCTGCCTGGAAGGCGTCACGGATAACGGACATTACAGCCTCACAGCAGAAATATCCCGCCGGCATAAAAGCTCTTCCGCCCTTTCTTCAATACTTCCTGAGGACTTACTTGTGATGCATGGCAATCTCATAATAGACTCCTATATCTCCTTTTGAAATTAGGCTTTCCTTTTTGTCTTGCTCATAACTTTCCTCATGAAAAAGTTTCCCTTTTAATTTAGGCTCTTCTTAGTCTTCATTAAAGGAAAACGAATCATTTTCGTCTTGCGTTTGGGAAAAGCAGTTATAGGAAAGACATGATAGTACTTCTCCGACCAACCTATTTTATCGAAGCAAGGCGTAAAAAGTCTAATTCTAGTCCTTATAAAATATTGTTGAATTATCTGTTTTTACTATAATTAAGGATTAATATTGAGTATTGGAGGCAAGCCACCTCTCAAGGTATAGTTTCTCTCTCATACTTGCATAAATTTTTCCTTTTCTTATGCAAAGTTTTTATTTTAATATTTGTTCCCTTTAGAATTCCATCATTAGGCAAACAGATGTCTCAGGCTTCGCCTGCGCCACTTGTTAAGAAAAAGACAGCAAAAAGCCCCGGCGTTTCCGTCGGGCTCTTCTGCTGGTATAGAGTAGTAAGGGTCGATTAAACCTGTTCGCTAATTTTTAGGTCGAACTCTTCTTTTTGATTCGAGTAAGGCAATTTTATCCTATGCTTGTCAATTCTTTTTCAATCTATTTTGGGCGTTTTATCCTGTTTTCTGCATTAAAATAATTATCATTTTGAACTATTTGCATAAATTCGATTTATGCATAGATATAAGCACAGTATACCGTCCTTTAAACTATCCTTTTTTCAAGCCCGATTTCGCCTGAAGTTAAGATCTGTTAGAATCAAACTTTCTTCCTTTCCTATCCTTTTTCTTCCTTCTTTATACTCAATCTTTTTCCCAGCATGATTCTGCTGATTAACATGGAAGCTACCGTATCTCCACAGGAATTTAGCAGGGTGCATCCCGCATCAAAGAGCTGGGTAAGCATTAACATCATAGGAAGAGCCTGGGGTGGGAAGCCGAAGGCCGCAAGAATCATGTTTCCATAGTTGCACCGCCTCCGGGCACGGAGGATACCGCCACGCTGGCTACCACAGATACCACAATCGCATAAAGATAGTCCCCTACACCCCGGAAGGAATGCCCAAAAAGTGCTGAAACCAATAAAATCTCATAGACTGTAGCCAGACAAGCACCATCCATGTGACAGGTCGCTCTGTAGGAATGACCACCGAGGAAATTTCACGGGTACTCCCAGCTCATCACAGGACTCCAACTGCAATGGAATAGTTGCCGCAGAGCTTCTGGTTCCCAACGCAGTTAAGGCCGGAAGGAAAAATCACCCGAAAGAAGTTCTTGACGCCCCATGGACCTGCTGCCAGGAAAGCATGAAGCCAAGGGAAGAGGAAAAATACACAAAACCGTGGGGTAAAGGTCAGTAATGCTCTTCCATAGGTTTTGATTAAATCAATGCCGTAGGTTCCGGTTAAGTCTGCAAAGTAAGCACCGATTCCAATGGGGCCAGTTCCATCAAAAGGAAACCATCTTATAAAATACCCTGGACCATTGGCTGAGAAAATTCGCTACATACCTCCTCTTTTCCCATCAAGGATACTCGCCATTCCGGTGAAGATAGAAAAATGATTATGGCAAAATATGCGCTCGGCTGATGACCAGCGGAAAAGTCGGAGACTGTAAACATATCTCACAATCTGGCTTGCCATATCCATCTTTGCCCTCTTTCTACCGTTTCCGACAATAAGTTCAACTGTATCCAGGCCCACAAAATGCACCACGGTAACATCAAAACCGCAGCTATGGCTGCCGTACTCACAAAAATCAGAACTCAGGTAAAAAGCAATTTTCCCACCTTATTGGTATCCGACACATTGGCAATGGATGCGGAGATGGAAAAGAAAATCAGCGGCACCAAAAAGGGTAAACAAAAGATTTAAAAAGATTTGTCCCACCGGCTTTTAAAAAGGCTACCTTCTCCCGAAATACCAAGCCTCTAAAACAGCACCTATCGTTACGCAGAGTAGTAAAGTAAAGGTTCCTATAAGCTCCTAATCCTCCTGTATTCTTAGGATCCTGCCTTAGTCCGACTTCTTTTCCTAAATTCTCTTGGCTTTGGGCTATCCCTTCCCTGTTCT